>PPYE01207248.1_pt1 | contig 169526 bp, 140 predicted proteins | sample 1559881 | NCBI WGS metagenome assembly PPYE01 (sample SAMN08240022, study PRJNA423297) | Human gut metagenome, whole genome shotgun sequencing project. | reverse complement strand
TACCGTTATCAGAACAAATTCATTATCAAAACTTCTGACATAAATCTCTAATTCACAATATTAGTAATAGATAAAAGTTCTGATAATGAATTTAGTCGTTCTCAATCTTTTAAACCCCATGAAGAAGCTATGGATTCATACTTTCCTTTCCATTTCTTATCTATCTTAGCATCTTTCTCATTTTCTAATGTTGCCAATGCTTTTGATTCCTGTTCTGTTGTTATATCAAGGTAAATCATTGTTGTATTCAAATTCGCATGCCCCAACAACAAAGATATTTGTACGATATTCATTCCATCTTCTAACCAATGTGAAGCTTTTGCATGCCGGATATTATGGCAATGCAAATTATAAGGTACATCCTTACATTGAGCATGTGCTTTATAGGCATATTTTTTGAGCATTTTATTAACGGCTTCTTGAGTCATAGATGTATCCATCCCTTTATTTCTGGAAAAGAATAAAAAATGTTCAGATTCATAATTATTATGATGAAATTCCTTTATGTACCTTTTAAGATACGTAACAATACGAGGTTGCAAGTATAAAGTTCTAATTTTATTACCTTTACCAATAATTGTGACGTGAGGTTTATCTGACGATAGTCGCAATTGGTTTACCCTAACAGATAAAACCTCGCTTATTCGTGCCGCAGTACCATAAAGGAAAGCAAGTAATGTAAGATTTCGTCGTCCATAAGCTGTGGCTGTGTCAGGAATTGCAAAAAGGGCTTGCATAGCCTCCTTAGTTAATCCATGTACTTTCTTACGAGTGCTTTTCATTCTTGGTATGTTGCCAGTTTCAACAGACAAATATCTCATGGAAGTTTCTCTACTGCCAAGATATTTGAGAAAAGCTCTCAACGAAGCAAGTCTGTTATTGCAGGTTTCGCTACTATTTCCACGCACTCTCTTCAGCCAGTCCATCCATTCTTCTACAAATATTCTTGAAAAACATTCTGCCGATACTTTTTCAGGAGTAATTCCTTTCTCATTCTCTAAAAAAATGGCATAGAGTGACAATGTAACCTCATAGGTTCGTTTTGTGTGTTCACTCTTTAAACATGTCGATGATACATATTCATTCAGCCAGTTGTATATATGGCGTGCAATTAGCACGGCTTCGCTATTTTTCTTCTTCATTGATGTTAGGTAAAATTAAATTTATTGTTTCATTTGTCAATTTATCCATTACATTTGCCAATTCAGGAACTAAACTGTAATAATATTTAGTGCTTTCAAGACTTTTATGTCCCATGCTCTTACTTAAATACACAAATTTGGAATGGAAGTTAAATCCATCTGTTATATAATTATTGATATTCACAATGGCATAATGATGACGGAAATCATAAGGAGTTGCTTTGGAGATACTGACATTTTTCCAAATCGCTCTGAAAACATGGGATACCCAATCTTGTTTATAGTAACACTTTGATTTGTAGCATTCAAAAAAATAAGTTCGATTGGGTTGCAGTTTTTCAATAGCCTTGTCGTATATTTTCATCAATTCCAGCATGGTATCATGAAGTACGACATAATGTTCCATATGTCCTTTGGTTTGTTTGATTTTTATTATTCCTGATTGAAGGTCAATGTCTTTTCTATGCAGAAGTCTAACCTCTGTTGTTCTCATACCACTACTGTACAATAAACGGAAAAATACAGGTACAGTCATTTTTTTTATTCTTCCGACAATCTTTTTAGGCTCATTTTTATACAAATGGTCACAAAAATAAAAGAATCTGTCAAGCTCGATTTCCGTAAAGGCATGTGGAATATATGATGGGACTTGCCGCTTGGGAGGTTCCGGTATCATAATATCCAACATATTTCTATTTGTGGCAAATTTCAAAAAACATAATAATGGATATATTCTCGAACGGCAAGAATTAGGTTTTTCTGTATCTCTCCTTGTGCACCATCTGTCAATTGGTTCTTGTGTAAGAGTTTCATCCTTTGGATATTCTTCAACTAAGAATTTGTCAAAAAGATGAAGATATATACCGTATGTCGTTTCACTCCAACGGTCTGATGCTTTCCGATATTCTTCAAAAGACATCAACATATCAGCGATACAAGAATGGTAAGGCTTCATTCAAACACCTCCTTTCCGATAGGATATTGCATTATGGACAAAGCACATAATTTCAAATGTTTCATATCTGTAGATAGATATATATTCGTGGATTCGATAGCGGTATGTCCTAAAGCTGCACTAATGACAGGTATTTCAACACCTTTTTCCAATAGTGAAGATGCCAAATGATGCCTTAACAAATGCAAACCTTTACGTTCACCATTAACCCTGACACCGGCTGCAAGCATTGTTTTTTTTGCAATACTCCAAAGACTGGAGGTATGTAACCTCTGATAAGGACGTGATAACGTGAGGAATATATAAGGACAATCGCATTGAGGACGTTCTTTCGTTATGTATTCAAATATCGCATTTCCCACTATTGGGCGCAAAGGGAGTTTCAATGGCTCTTTGGTTTTGTTTTGCGTTACTTTAATAATTTCATTTTCCCAATCAATGTTTTCATACGCCAGTGATGCAATATCGCACCCACGTAATCCTGTATAAAAAGCTAAAACCATAATTGCCTTATCCCTCAAAGATATCCTTGTATCTTTTTCATCCAAAACGCTTCTAAGTCGGATGTCCTCATCGTCAGAGATATAATCAATGTTTTTTCTACGTTTTTTCAAGCAAGGTAAAAAAGTAAGAATCCTTTGGCAATCAGGAAATCGAAACGAGCAAGCCTTTAAAACATACGAAATTTTTTTCATGCAACTTGCCGACCTTATAATTTCTGTCCCATTATAAAAAAATGACAATACCGATTTCTCATCGATTGTAAAAAGAGTGTTCTTCCCCGTTTCCTGCATAAACAACAAAAAGCGGGCTGCATTATGGATACGACAGTATATAGTTCTGTCACTCAATCCCGAACTATGAACAATACTGTCATAATAATCAATAACTTGTCTAAACTCTTTGTTTAATTTGTCTTTACTATTATAGCGCATAAAACCAGTCTTTGACGATACACTCGGATATGTTCCTGTTTCAACATACTGTTTGATTATACCTAAGGAATTTTTGCGTTTCATCACAGATGAACGGGTGGTTGAGTATCCACAGTTATTAATTGCCTCAAATAGCTCCTCGTATGTTTTTATAAGAGGGTCATCAATAACTTTCATGATAAGTCTTCCACATATCTTAATTTTTTCAATGTGACTTTTAGACATTCCATTTTAAAAATACAATTAAATATCTATGGCATAGACTATAACACTAATATGTTTTGATAATGAATTTATTCTGATAACGGTAGAAATCCGGAAGTTTGGATTTCTACCGCCACACTGATGGGGAACTATTCTCCTGCGTTGCCCCGACCCTGAAAGAGTGCATACAACGCCGTGATGAGTGGCTGAACAAGAAGAAATAATTGACCTGCCATAGTAATCAGCAAGGCGTGACGACCTCGTGATGAAGTCGCCACGCCTAATTTCGCTCAAAATTTCGGCCGCCACAGGCGGCGATTTGCAAATTCTGTCAGATTGTCATATTATCTGTTTGGCACAATATTTGTCTGTCTATGAATAGACAATAGTGTCGAATAACAAAAAAAGATTGTTTTATGGGAATTAAACCAGGGCCTAAAAGGATAGCTAAATCCACAGGGAAACCAGACCGCCGGCAGAGAGACAACAAATCAACCCCAGGAAATACGCCATCTCTTAAACCACATATCCATAAGAAAGGTGACTAAAAAATGTCCTAAAAACGGTCAGGACATAAAGAAAAGACCTATTTTACAAGTTCAATTTTTAATTTCTACTCAAAATGAATAAAGAATACATTGTAATCTTAATTCAGTAGTAGAGTGGAGCAAAAAAGTTTGCTCCCTCTACGAGTTAGAGACTCACCAAAAGCGATTGGGTGAATATCATATGCACCACTGTCACGGTAATATGCACCGTGATTGGCTTACTCTTGGTTTGAGCAACTTTCAGGCAGAGTTTATACTCTGCCTGTTTTTTAGGGTATAAATAATACCATAAATTCCATAATTCTCCTTTGATGTAGCTGTTTATGGAATTTGCCTTTGTAGCGGCAGTGGGAGATATAGGACTTGAAGATGATGTCGCGGTTGCCGGATTTTAGCTTTTTGAGGACACTTGATTTATTGACTACGCCGGGGCCGCAGTTGTAGGCTAATGCGCCGAGAAGAACTTATCCCAACTTTTTTATTATCCCAACCGAAGAAGCGTATATCTTGTAAAACAGTTTTTTATATGCAATTAAGGTTGGGATAATAATTTGATTGTCCAATCATACTTTGTTGTGCTTTAGCTACTTCAGACCAAAGACAGCGGCAAGAGATTTCTTTACTTTGGGGGATTTATAATGCTTTTCAATGTTTTTTGTGGTTGCATCATCCATTACTGCAAGAGCTTTGATCATTTGTTCTTTAGATATGCCGACATACCTCATGGTTGTTTCGATACCTTCATGCCCGAGCAACCGTTGGATTTGTACGATGTTTACACCATCTTCCAGCCAGTGGGTCGCCCTTGCATGCCGCAAGCTATGACAATGGAAACTGTCCGGTATCATTGGTGATTTAGACGCATATAGCTTAAGCCGTTTTGACACCGCCTCCTGACATAACTTCGTATTTCTCCGACCATTAATCGGGAAGAACAGGAAGTCCGATGGAACAGGGGCGTTCCCATGGAACACGGATATATAATGCCCGATAATTTTTGCCACGCTTTTCAGAAGATATATGCAACGGCGTTTGCTTCCCTTTCCTGTCACCTTTATACATGGACTTTTACTGCCAAGAGCGACGTCGGCTATTTTTAGTGAAAGCACTTCATCCACACGTGTTGCAGTACTGTACATGACATTGAACAGGGCAAAATCTCTCTTGCCCGTCATAGAACCTGTATCCATTGATGCAAACAAGGCTTTTATTGTTTCCCTCGATATTACTTCCGGAAGTTTTTTTGCAGGACGCAATCTTTTTACAGATGTGATACTGCATCCATACTTTATGAACGCAACATTTTTCCTCGCTAAAAAAACTATAAAGCTTCGCAAGGACGCCAAACGCAGGTTGCAGGTTGACGGAGAACAACCTTTTGCTTCTTTCATCCATGCAAGCCAATCCTCGACTGTATCCACACGGAAACAATCACCGACAAGGGTCTCCCGTCTTACCCCCTTCACCGACTCCAGATAATCAAGGAAGAGTCCAAGTCCGTTCCTGTATGCTCTGATTGCATTCCCACTCAGATTTCTCACCTCTGTCAGATAGTGACCTTGCCATTCATTGATGGCTTCCCCCACCATTATATGTTCTTTAAGTTCCTTAGTCATTTTCGAAGTATTTGTTTAACCCTGGCAGAAGTTCGTCGTAACAGGCTCCGGTAACAGACTCCAGTTTTTCCGAGAACAGCGGCACGAGTTTGTAATAGTATATGGTATTCTGCAAATATCTGTGACCCATAGACCTGCTGAGGCACACCAGCTTCCTGTCCCAATCAGAAGTTGAACCGTCCCCACACCACCTGTTGATGTTTGTCACCGCATAGTTGCTTCTCAAGTCATAAGCACGGGCGTAATTATTACTGACCCGCTTCCACAGTTTTTTGAAGTTGGAGCTTACCCATGCATCGGAATACGGTCTGTCGTATTCATTGGGAAAGAACGTCTTTCTTCCGGGCATGATTGCGTCCATCTTTTTGTCGTATATTTCCAGGACCTGTCTCATGGATTCATGTAATGCCACACGATGCTCATTATAGCCTTTCGTATGACAGATATTGATAATACCTGCCATCAGGTCAATATTGCAACACTCAAGAAGGCGGGCCTCGGTGGTTCGCATTCCGGAACTGTATAAAAGCCGGAAGAATACCGGAAGTTCAAGCCGGATCAACGCTGCCCGGATGTCACGGCATGTGTATGACGGGGTGAACGAGTCTGCCTCCGCAAAGAACGCAGCCAGCTCTTCCTGAGTGAACGGATGTGGTGTATACGTACAACGGTTGGCTCTGGGAGTCGTCAGAGGCAGTTGCAGTGTCGTAAACCCTCTGCCATTGGTAAACCTGACAAACTCACGGACGGCTCCGACCCTGTTGTTGCGGCTTTTTGCAGACTCTTTTTCTCCGCGCTTGCAGAAGTCATCGAGAATGCAGGCTGTCAGCTTTTGGGCATTCGGATATTTTGACGCGCAGAACTCATTGAACCTTCGTAGTCTCTCCATTGTACGGTTATTGAGCCTACCCGATACCTCTATATGGGATTGGTAGGCTTCAAGCATATGGGATATGATACTCGGACGAAACGGAAGCTCGCAGACTTTGGGACATATGGGCTTATGTATATAGCCGGGATCTGGAGGGTATGACGGCAATGAAAACCGTACCCCTGTTTCTGTGGCAATATGTCGGACCAGCCTTCTGATGATTATGCATCTGGCTCTATGGGTATAGTATTTTTCACTATCGCGTCTGTGACTCCATTCGGCTATCAGCATATCGTTCATTATACCGCCGTGTGATTCACAATAGCGTAGAAAAGACTTTAGGTATATTCCGGTTGCATAATCCAATCTTCCGTCTTCTGTCAGAAGATTTGTATATGCTTCAACAATCCCTCTGATATTATTCACTTCATTCATCCGTATAGGTTTTAGGTAATGGATACTTCTCTATACTGAGTCCCAGTTCTCGAAGATGCGTGATGTCTGAGTCAACATACGCTTCGATTGCCTGAGGGCAGGTATGCCCGAGAATGCCACTTATTATGACAGATTCCGTGCCTGCTCCGAGAAGTCGCGTGGCAAGATTATGTCGGAACACCCCGATTCCGCGATGACTTTCACCGGGACGTAATCCAAGTTTGTCAAAGACTCCGGATACTATAGTCCCGATACTTTTGTAAGAAAGTCGTTTTCCGGGCTGTACTTTATTGGGGAAAACGTATTCAGAACGGTCATCCGCATTTCTTTCATGCAGGATATAGGCCAACAATGCATTGCCGACATTGGCCGACAATGGCAGCACAAGGGGTTGCCCTGTCTTTACCTGTATCAACCTGATTTCTTCGTTCTCCCAGTCAATGTCTCCAGATTTGATGTTTGCTATATCACAGCCGCGTATACCAGTGTACAAAGCCAAGGCTACTATGGCTTTTTCCCTCAGGGTCATTCGATTATCCAACGGATTGGACAGACAGTTCTTGATTGCTTCCACTTCAGATCCCCGTAGATTGTTATAGTTCCTTTTCTTGGATTTCATCTTCGGCAACAACGAGATGATTCGTGGAATGTCCGGTGACAGGTCCCGAATCTGGTTCAATGCCAGTCTGAGGTGGGACTGGGTATGCTTTGACCCCTTTCGCTTTCCGGTCATGAAAAAATCAAGAATCAATTTGTCTGTTACGTCATTCAATATTACCGCCCCGGCAATCTGCATCTCCAATAAGAATAATGCCAGCGTAGTGTATTTGGCGGATTTGGGGAGATTCTCTTCGGCTATGTTCGTTCTGTTACGAAGTTCATCCATTAAAAACTTGTAGCCTGGATTGAGCTTCTTGTAATTGGATGAAAAAAGTAATTCTGCACAAGGACGCCCATTCGGCAGATGTCCGTATTCATCAAAGGCTCTTACTGTATTGAGATACATTCTCTTAAGATCCAAAGTAAACTTTGTGTATCTCCGGCTATTCACGATGCGTTCCCAATAGTCCTCATAGGATAGGATTGGGGATTTTTCATCAAACAAAGCAGCAAGGATTATCTTCACCTCCTTTACATATACTTTGTTGTAGTTGCAACTCTCCAAATGATCAAGCAACTTTTGGTGGGTAAATTTTAATTGTTCTATATCCATATATGTATTTGGCTTTAGTGCCAGCACAAATATAGGCATGAAATTATTATCCCAACCTTAACCACGTATAATAATCTGTTTTACAGGACATACGCTTCTTTGGTTGGGATAATAATGAAGTTGGGATAACTCCTGTTATCCTAACTTTCGGATAAAAGGATGGAATCCTTGCCGTATTTGGAATACATGGCGCAGAACTTGCGGAGGTCTTTGCGTAGGAGAGCGTCGGCCTGTTTCTCGGTGAGTTGTACGCCTCTGCGGTATGGCTCTCCCGGCTGGACTTGATGCCCATATCCGACATAAGGCCAGTGGCATGGCTTATGGAGCGTCTCAAAATGCTTGATTATCAGAACTGCCCGTTCAAAGAGCGGAAGCTCCATTATGCTCCGCTTTGCGGAGGCTGGCGTTGCCGCCACAAGGGTCAGCAACGCCACGAAGAATAGCATCAGTTTCTTCATCGGACAATCGGATTTACGGGTGTTACTATCGGACCGACGATTTTGCCTCCGTCATCGTCGCCGCTGTCCTTGCCGTTGAACTCGAAAGTCTGCTCCCACGGGGTCGAATTGAAATTGTCTTCGATCACAACGAGGAATTTGTGGGCTTCGGCACTTTTGGCGGTGTAGTTCAGTCGGAAAGACTTGTTTTCCAGAAGCACACGGTCGTTGTTGACCAGCACCGGGCCGTCAACTAATTTGAGCGAACCGTTGCCGTCATACTGGAAGTAGCGGATGGTGTAGAGGGTGTTGGCATAGTTGCCCTCCGGTTTGATCTCGAATCGCAGTTCCACGGTTTCGCCCTGCTTGATTTTGTCGCCGTATGGCATGACCTCCACAGTGAAGGGATAGGACTGCTGCACATCGAGGTCATCGGAGCATGAGGAAAAGGTAAACACGAGGGCGAAAAGGATTGCCCAGAACCCGAAGAACCGGGCGGGAGTGAGGCGCATTGCGCCGATTTTATTCAGAATTGTATTCATTGTTTTTCAGAGTTTTATTTTTGAATTGTTGGTGATTTTTGGTTGGGTTGCCACAAGGTGCTCGTTCAAATCCTTGTGGTCGGGATATAGTGCGGACTTATCCATTATTTTGTCGCCGAACTCCCTGCGGAGTCTGGCGAGTGCAGCACGTCCGGCCTCGTCATTGTCGAGGTAACAGGCTATGACGGAATAGTCAGGCAGGACAGTCAGAGCCTTGCCGACATTGGCGACAGAGTTGAGAACCACGGCATCAAAGCCGTCATTTATGCCGAGGCGTTCCCCCGAAAGGAAGTCTATGAATCCCTCGAAAACGTTGCAACGCGGATTACCACTGGCTATATGCGTGATATGCTTCGGAGGGTATGAGCCTTTGAAAAAGGAATTCCTCAGCTCGTATCCATGTGCATTGTTTTCAAAGCCGATGGCATAATAATCTTTGCCGTGAAGCCTGTAATTGACCTGCACACACCATCGCTGGGCAATGTTCCGGGGAATACCTCTGTCAGCGAGGTATTTCAGCAATGCCGGAGAATCCAACTTCGAGATATTCAAGTTCTCAAAGGTCGGCTGCTCGATGAACGGTACAGGCTTATATGGTTTTGCGATTGGCAGCTTCATTTTCTCGGCAATATATTCAGCCTGTCGGATGAAGTCGCCGGAATTACATAACTCCCCTGCAAGTGTGAAGATGTCGCCACCTGCTCCGCTACCAAAATCGAACCATACGCCTTTTCGGGGATTGACATGGAAGGACGGTTTACGCTCACTGCGGCAAGGAGAATAAAACCATAAGCCTTTGCTGTCACGTCCTGTCGGCTGATAGCCCAGTTGATTCAGGAACTCGACGAGAGGGATTTTTCGGATTTCGTCGATGTTCATAGGCGCATCTTCCTTTTGGGTTTATCCGGCTTCGGCTTGGGCGGCTCAATTTTTTGAGACTTTTCCAATCCCTGCATCTGCCCTGCGATATAGCGGTTCAGTTCCGACATATTGCACGAGCCTGTCAGTTCATACGCGAGGTCATAGATACTGCCGTATGCACCGGATTTGGTGTCTCGCCAGAGGTTTGTCTCGGTGTTGATTACCATTGTCGGCTCACCTTTCGGGTCGTATGGAGCGTTGTAGATGCGCAGATTGCCGTCGGCCGCTACCGGCTGTTTCTGACCCAACGCCTTCATAAAGTCAGTGAGCTTCACTTTCTTTATGTCGAGGTTGATAATCGTTGGCTCTTGCGTAGGTCGAGCCTTTGCCAATAGTTCCTTGCCCTGCTCGTACTCATTCATGTACTTGAGAATGAAGTCTCGTGGATCTGTGTAGAGATTCGGATTCATCTTCATGGCTGCGAGGTCGATTATGTCGCCGCTCCAGCCGGTCTCATAGTCATACCATAGGTTTGTTTTGGTATCTACCACCAGCATCGGCTCCGGGTCGTCGCGTTGCGGTGCATAATAGAGCTTCATGTCCCCGAAAGCCTTGACCGGCTTTTGACTGAGAGCAGCCATGAACTCCGTCAGCGGGATATTCTTTATATCATTCTTTGTGTACCTCATAGGCTAAAACTGATATTTGAAGTGAACGCCATACTGGAACAGGAAATGCCCCGTGTCGTTGCCGAATACAAACCGCTCCTTGATGTGTGCGCCGAGCGCCACATGATCCGAGAGATAAAAATCTGCCGAGAGGGTTACGGCGCCCCCATAGATGAAAGAGTCCTTTGCCTGAATAGTAGAGCCGTCGGGCAACAGTTGCTTGCCCCAGTTTACTGTCTCATATCCGGCGAGAGCTGACACACCACCGTAGAGGTGGTAGGTCTGCGAGTAGTCGCTGACAATGCGAAGGTTGTAGCCGACCTCTCCTGTAAACTGTGCCACCGGGATACGTCCTTTCTCACCGTATGGCTTATAGGTCTGGAGGTATTCGCCACCGAAAGACCATGTGTTCGCATTGTTGCCCTTGATGACTGAATAAAATATACCGAGGTTATAGCCGCAGTTGCGGGAGTTGCCGGTATAGAAACCGTTTACCATGTCGGCACGGACTTCGATCGCCGACATTCCGGGGAGATTGCGCTGGGCGAATGCCTCCCCTGCGAACAGGGAAAGCACTGCCACAGCGAAGATTGAAAGAATCTTCTTCATGGACTTATTGATTATTGGATTGATAACTCGTCAATTACGTTGGCTCTCACGATGTCCTCGTTATCTACCACGAAGGACTGGTGCCTACCTCCTTCTTTCTCGGCGACCTCGATAACGAGCTGCTTGTCGTCAGGGATAGTGAATTTCTCCAGAGCGAACACCGTGCGTTCAGAGGATTTGCCATGCACCACCGTAACATAGTTCTGGGCGCGCAGCGGTTCCAATACCTGTTCCTGCATGGCGGTACGCTTGATAACCTTCTTGTCCACAACCTTGAAGCTCACATAGTCAATGTCGAAAGATATGTTGGAGGTGTTTTTCAGTTCGGTATGGAAATAAAGAAGCCCGTTATTGGTATAGATTGATTTCAGAAGGAACTGCACCCCGAAACGCTTTGAGCCGATATGCTTGATTTCGCGCTTGTTCTGCTTGTGGATTGACTTCATAATCAGTTTGACAAGCATAGGCGACTCCTGACCGAGTTTCTCCAGATACACCTCCTGGGCGTTATTGGGGCGATTAACCGCCTCGCCGTCATGGAGAAAGTCTGTCATCTCAATGCTCAGAAGCAGCGGCTCTTTCGCAAACTTGACATTGAAGGTGTAGTATGACCCATCTTCAGTGATTACCGATAGATTTGTTTCGGTTTTGAAACGCTTAAATGCTGATTTAACACGCAGCACATTCTTTGCACCGTCTGCGAGTCCTGCAACGAGGTTTTCGTTGCCGAGGTCCACATAAATTATCTCCGATGGGAAGATAATATGTGTGGTTTTCTCGAAGCAGACCTCCAGCGCGTGAGGCGGGATCATGCGGTCGAAGCCGACCTTGCGGGTCAGACCGTCGAACTTGTCGCCGTCGGTGTAGTTGGCACCGTACACGTTCATGTCATGTTCGGCTACCAGTTCTGTGTCAGACGACACATTGTTATCGGTATTTTTGGGTGCCTTGTCTTTTGCAAAGGCGGGGGTTGCCATGCCGATGACGGCAATGGCTGAGAGAATAATTGTTTTCAGTTTCATTGTTTAATTTTGGATTTGGTGGTTTTGTTTAATTGTTTTCGGGCTGGTAAAGCATTACCCGGTACCCGGATTTAAGATGCACCTTGACGGTACGCATCTTCTTTGTGAGATACTGGCTCACACCGTTGATGAGGCCTCGACCCACATCAGACGCTATCTGCGCTCCGGCATCGGTGGAGATATTTATCGAGCTGCCCATCGTTGATCCCATATTTGCACCGATCTCGTGCAGCGCGTCGGTCTCCATTGAGTTGGGTATGTTGATACCCTCCTGACCGTCGGAATCATAGACTTTCAGCTCAACATCATAAATTGAGCCTTGACACTCAATAGAGGAAATCTCAATTTCCAGACGCTCGTCCTGCAATCTCGCTGCACCGACAAGTACGGTGTTACGGGGTATCAGTCTGTTGCCTATCCACATCGGTTCGGTGGTTCTCAGTTTTACAGACTGACCGTTGGTAACGGACTGGTTGCCGGCTATGACTGCGGCGATTGTGTTCTTGCAGACGGAGCGTTTCATGCCCACCGATGTGTTGAAACCACGGTCATTCGTGGCAGCACTCAAAGTCGATACGACATTGTGGGTCACATTCTGCACAGGCTGGACATTTCGCTTTCCTTTTTCATCAGTCTGAGGCGCAGCCTGATAATTGCCGCCGTTGCCGTTACCCATATATTGCGCCGCCAACTGATACGACCTTTCAAGCAGCTCCATCTCATTGGGCTGTTGCGACTGTTGCTGTGCCATAGAGTTCTGCATCTCCAGCTCATCGAGCCGTGCCTGCAATTCGGCTACCTGTGCCGATTCATTGTACTCCGGCACATAGAAATCCTGCAATGACGCCTGAGCCTGTTGGTACGCCGCAGCCGAGTTCTGAATCTCATCGGTCACTGTCGGCGTTGTTGGAGCTGTAACCGTGTCAAGTTGGAGCGACACGGCATTTATCGTGCTGTCATTACGCGCCTTGTCTTTCTGCGCCGCCTCCTGTTCGTATGCCTTCAGTTTGGTGTCGGGCATACCGGCGGAAGTCTGGTCGGGCAGCTCCATGTTCGCCTTTCCCTTGACGGCATCGTCATCACCACTCGGAGCGAAGATAATCCAGAAGCATACGAGGCACGAGAGAATCAGCAGCGTATAGACCGTAAGCCGTTTCAGTCGCTCACGTTCTGCCGGAGTTTTTGGGGCGAATCTCGCTTTGAGATTATCGAGCATCTTCATAGCCGGAGTATTTAGTGGGTAATTCCAGTTGTTTAATATGCTCTATCTCGATTGCCTGCCGAGCATGGCCGGCGCCCATCTTGTAGCAGGCGTTCCCGAACACGAAGAAGGCGACGAGGATGAAAGCCGAGAGAAGCACGGTAACGACTGTGAGGCGTTGTTTATGGGGCATATCGTCACAGGCTTTTTTTACCCGTTCTTTGATTTTCCCTTTCGGACCGTGCCACACCTTATTATATAAGGGCGACACGAGATTTTGTATTTTCTTTTTTACACTCATTGGGACAATGTTCGTTTTGTGGTTATCAAATCTTTGTTTTCCAAAATCGTCAGACCCTCGATCATGAAGCCGTTGGGGTTGTCGTCGGAACGGCCGGTATTCACCAGACGGCAATTCGTGATAAGCGACCTTTCGGTCACGTTGCTTTGGCGGATAATCATCTGCCGGGCGTAGGTTCTGACCTGATAGGGATAGTCGTTGAAATCGGCGACAATGCTGTCCACCTGAAGCACCTGCGTTATGTTTCCGGCAATTATGCGGTTGTAATAGCCTTTCTCCACATAGTCGGAATAGTAGTTGTAGGCGCTTTTGTCGGCCAGCGACATGGCTCGGTTGATGTTATGCTCAATCGCCGATTTGTCGGGCGACAAGGTGAAGAACAGCTCGTGGAAGCGTCGCACGTGTTCCCGTGCCTCCGCCGGGCGGTTCTGCTCCATATCCTGCGACAAGGCGAGCATCAGGCTCTTGCCGTTGTCAAGGACATAGATTTTCTCCCTCTGTTTCTCGGCGAAGTTCAGCGACAGCACCACGGCGCCGATTGCGATGAAGGCGCAGAGCGATACCATGACAATACCGAATAGCCTTATCTGCCGGAAGGAGGTCTCGATGTTTTTTAATGACTTAAATTCCATTTAATCAGTGTTTGAATAGTGTTAGAATACTATTTTAGCAACTTGCCGGCTCTACCTGCCACATTCCCTGCCACACCTCCGGCGATGCTGCCGGCCCATGAGCCTCCGGTCATGGCGGTGTTGTTGATCGAGCGGTTGTAGCTGCCCATGCCTCCGGCCTGAATAATCCAGCCCGCTACGGTCGGAATTGTGAAGTATCCGATGATGCCGATGATCATGAACACCGTGTAAGCGGTGTTGCTCCCGTCGAGGTCAACGTTCGGGTTATTAACCAGTTCCGAAATATCATTCTGCAACATCAGCACTTGGATTTTCGCCAGTATCGTTGAAAAGAGGTCAGCCACAGGCAACCACAGATAGGTCTGAATGTATCGGCATATCCATTGGACAAGGGTGTTCTGGAATCCGTCCCAGACGGAGATTGCAAAGGCTATCGGCCCCAATATCGCCAACACTATCAGGAAGAATGTCCTTATAGTGTCGATTGTCAGGGATGCGGCTTGAAAGAGCATTTCCAATAATTCACGAAAGAAATTCTGGATAGCCTTCTTGACCTTATACATACCTCTTTCGATATACATTCCGGCGGCAGTGCCAATCTCCGTAACACCGAGTTCATCAATCTGACGGTCAAACTCGGCATCGTCAACGAGATAGGCTGTCGATGGGTCGTTCATCATCTGTTCGTATTCCAGCCTGTCCTTTTCCTCCCGGTATTTCTGCATGTCGAGAGTCTGCCCTTCGAGCATCGAGGCGGTTCCCTGCACAATCGGCGACATTACCGAGTTGATGGTGCCGAGCACGACATTGGGGAAGAACATTATACAGAAACCTATCACGAAAGGACGGAGCAACGGGAAAACATCAATCGGTTCGGCCCTTGCCAGCGACTGCCAGATACGGTAAGCCACATAGAACAGGGCGCCGAGACCGGCTATGCCCTGAGCCACTCCTGCCATATCGCCGCACAGAGGCATCATCTCATCGTAGAGCGACCGGAGTATGGAGTGGAGGTTTGAGAAATCTATCGCGCAAAGCATAGGCGTTACCAGTATTTTTCGGAGCCGTCACCGTAGAGGCTCACAACCCTCTGGGTATCCGCCTTCTTCTTGGCGCGGAGATACGACACCGAGATGTTCTTGTTTGTGAAATATGCCGTCAGGTTCTTCAGACGCTTCATCTCCTTGTGGCAACTGTCCACGATGTCCATGCGATCCTTATCGGTCATGCTGAGCGTCGTAATGTTGACCACCTGTTTCAAATCACCGAGTACGCCGTTGGCTTCCTCCAGTATCCGGGTGTAGCCGGAGGCGATTGCCGAGAGTTCGGCGCTCGTGAAATTGGGGTCGGTCAGCATCTTCTTGAAGTTGTTGACGTAGTAGCCGGATATATCGCCGAGCATCAGCACCGTTTGCTGCACCTTGCGGGCGTCGCGGACAAGATTGTTCACCGATTGCAGGGCATCGTAATATTTCTTAGCCTGCTGGTAAATCTTGATCGTTTCCTGAAAGTTGTTTATCATATTTTTCGCGGTCGTCGATTCCTGCACGAGTGATTTTGAGGAATTTACGATAGACTGGGCGATGTTTGACGGGTCAATCACCGTCCACTGGGCTGAAGCCCTGCCCGTGCCTAACATGAGGCACAGGGCAATCAGAGGGAATAGAAATTTCAGTTGTTTCATTTTTACTTTGGATTTTAGTGGGTTATCGGATTGAGGCGGCTGCGCCACCAATTATTTTGATGAGAGCGAAGGTGAACAGCAAAGGCAGCAGGAGTATCACTGCAAGTCCGGCAATCAGTCCGAAAGTGATTGCCATGAGTACCTTCACGATTGTTATTGCAATTTTCATATCGACAATATTCTATGGATTAGAAGATGGAACCCTTGGACGACCTCCGCAAAGTAAGGCGCGGCATAGTTGGCGGCCTTGACCATTCCGACAAAGACTATCGTCAGAATTGCAATACCAGCGAGGAACAGGATAAAGCCTATGAGGATTCCGAGAATCGGATGAAAGAATTTGGGTATTCTCATGTGGCACCCTCCCTTCTCTCATTGGCGAGTAATCGGATTGCCGCCTCGACGCTGCCACCGAGTTGGGCGGCTTTGTTGAGCACCTGCACTTTTTCCGTTTCCTCGGTGGTATAGCAGAGATATTCCTCCATCGACACCTCCGTGGCATAGACTGCCGACTGAGTGCCACCTAAGCCAACCCACACCTCTTTATATAATCGGTTCGGATTGTTCGCCATATTGATACTTAGTATCTGCGCCTTTTCCTTGTCGGTCAGACCGAGCAAATCCTGAATCTGGTCGAAGCGGTTCATATACTTGCGCTGATCCAGAAGAATCTTGCAGTCGGAGTTGTTGATGATTGTCTCTTTCACAATCGGCGACGATATGATGTCGTCAACTTCCTGCGTAACCACCACAGCCTCACCAAAATACTTTCTGACCGTCTTGAACATATAGCGCATATATTCAGCCATGTTAGCGGTCGAAAGTGCCTTCCACGCTTCTTCACATATTAGGACTTTACGGATACCTTTCAAGCGTCGCATCTTGTTGATGAAGGCTTCCATGATGATAATCGTTACCACGGGGAAAAGGTCTTTGTTGTCGCGGATAGCGTCAATTTCAAAGACTACAAACCGCTTGTTGAGCAGGTCGATATTCTCTTTGGAGTTGAGCAGGAAGTCGAAGCGGCCGCCGTTGTAATACTGCCTCAGAGTGGTAAGAAAATTGTCGATGTCAAAATCCTGCTTGTAGATGGGGATTGGACGCTGTGCCATTTCCTGACGGTAATCGTCGCGCATAAACTCGTAGAATGAGTTGAAACAAGGAACAATATCAGGGTCATTTTTCATTTTGTCAAGGAACATAGACAAGGCCGAGCCAAGTTCGCCCGATTCAGTCTTAGTAACCCTGTCATCCTCCGATTTCCAGAGCGTCAGGAGCAGTGTTTTGATACTATCCTTTTTCTCCACATCGAAAACACCGTCGTCTGTGAAAAACGGGTTGAAAGAAATTGGCTTTTCCTCTGAATAGGTGTAATAGATGCCGTCCTCTCCGTGGGTACGGTTGTGGATAAGGTTGCAAAGACCTTCATAGGAATTACCGGTGTCAATCAGCAGCACATGGGAGCCTTGCTCATAATATTGGCGCACCAGATGGTTGGTAAAGAACGATTTTCCGCTACCTGACGGCCCAAGTATGAACTTGTTGCGGTTGGTAGTGATGCCGCGCTTCATCGGCTCGTCGCTAATATCCAAGTGGATAGGCTTACCTGTGAGGCGGTCAACCATCTTTATTCCAAAGGGCGACAGCGAAGAACGATAGTTCGTTTCGGCTGTGAAGAAACAGGCGGCAGGCTCGATGAAAGTGTAGAAACTTTCCTCGGCAGGAAAATCAGCCTCGTTGCCGGGCATCGCCGACCAGAACAGTGTCGGGCAGTCAATGGTATTGTGCCGGGGCATACACCCCATTGTCGCTAACTGGCCGCCGACATCGTTCTTGATGCGTCGCAATTCTTCGGCATCATCGCTCCATGCCATGACATTGAAATGGACCCGGACGGAGGTCAGTCCGTATGAATGTGCCTCGTTGAGATAGCGGTCTATCCACTCCTTGTTAATTGCGTTTGAGCGTGAGTAACGGCTCAACGAGTTCATGTTGCGGGCGGTTTTCTCGAACTTCGCCAAGTTCTCGTCATGGTCATCAATCAGGATAAACTGATTGTAAATATGATTGCACGACAACAGCAACCCGACTGGACTTGCAAAAGAAAGGCGGCAGTCGCTTCGGTCAGTCGATAGACGCTCATACCGATTGTCGGTGCTGACCTTTGCCGGCAAATCTTCCGTGTCTGACAGCGTATGCAGGCATAGCATCTTGTCGCCGATTCTCATCTGCTGTGCCGATAGGTCGATGTCCTCCAAGCAGGTTACATCCTCCATTGAAAGCGACATATATTTCTCGATAAGTCCGGAAGCCTTGTCAGTGCCGACAAGTTCATCATCAGAGAGCCTACGCAGCTTGATATAGCCGGTGTCATTGATTATCCTTTCAAATTGTTCGACACTCTCCATAAACTTCACCACCATTTCGTGATTCAGTTCTTTGGGGGTCAGACGCCCACGGCAGAGAGTTGAGAAGTTGCTCTGCTGACGCGCCCTTTCTTTTGTGGTCTTTGTCAGGAACAGATAACACTTGTGGGCAAGATACGGACGCTCGTTGAAATGACGCTCAAAAGAGCGGTCGAGGAATGACAGGTTATCTTTCTGCAAATCGGGACGGTATTTCTCGCTGACAAACCAGTCTTGCTTATGCACTACTGAATAATGCGGCAATACCTTGATTGCCTTGCACCAAGCTCCGTGCATCGCCTCGTATTCGGCAGACGTGACTGTGAACAATTCCGGCAGGCTGACCTCAAAGGCGACTGTAATGTCGGCGTCCTTGCTGATGATGCAGCCGTGTTCCACCGCCAGCAGGGGCAGTTTCGATTCCAGCGTTGTGGCTTTTAACGTGTTTCTCATTTTGTTCTTCCTTTAATCAGTCGGTTAAGGCGCAGACGGTTGATAATATAGCGGGGATGGTATTTCACAGCAGCCATTTTCATCAGACCGTATTGCCCGTACTTGGCATTGAGGTGGAAGGTGAGCCACACAAGGGCTGAGGCGGCAGTAACGCCGAATCCGATACATATCCATTGGGATACTCCGGCGATATACATGATGACGAACACCACGAACAAGGCGAGAAGCCCGCCGGCGAAAATAAACAGATACTGCGCCTTCAGTCCCTTGTACTCCACCGACCGTCCTATGCCTTTGTTGATAGCATATTCGCGTCCCGCGCAATTTCGGCTGCGCTCGGCAAAGCTGGAGTAAACTCCGCTTTGCTCTCTCTTGCACGAAATTTCGGCCATTGGCTCAGATGATTAGAGGAAGAACGAGCGGAGGATTGTGGCTGCCACAATCAAAAAGATACACGCTCCGAACCATGACGCGGCGGTCTTGCTGGTGTCGGGATCGCCCGACGACCATTTGGAATAGACCTTGATTCCGCCGATGAGACCCACCACGGCACCGATGGCGTAGATGAGCTTGGTGCCGGGGTCGAAATACGAGGTCACCATAGAAGTCGCTTCGTTGATGCCGGCCATACCGTTGCCGCCGGCGGCGGCAGCCCTGAGTCCGCCGAGGATTCCGGCGAGAAGTGCCACCATAAGGCGGCATTTGAAGATTGCATACTTGTTTTTGAGATTCTTGATAGTCATTTTCATGTCTTTGTTTCAGTTTTTTGAAGCACGGGCAGCCCCCGGCCGCTCCGCAGACGGGAGCAGCCCACACTTCGGGTTGATAAATTGGGGTTGGATTTTTGCCCTTTCGGACGCGGATTAGTGGTTTTGCCGTCTATGGAAGCATATCGGCAGGGTTGAAGTCATCCGGATTGTCGGCAGGTATATTCACCGATACAGATTTTCGGATGACTCTCGGAGGTCGCGGAATAGAGTTCTTCGCCTCTATTTCAGCTTGGATGCTCATTCGGATGCAGAGATTGACACGGCGGTCTATGTCATCGTTAGCCGATACAAGACGTTCATACAGTTGCGTGTCCTTGATTTCAGACAACCGCTTTCCGGCCTCGGCCTGCTGTTCGGGTGTCGCATCATTGTCCATAGCCGTGTCGAAGGCATTTTCGAGTTCGTCAAGTGACGCTCCCGTGGCAGTCGGGGCAGACGGCCCGGCATCGTCAAGGTCGCGTATGTCGGTATCAAACGCCGTAGCAGTTTCGTCAGATGACAGAGGTGTGAATTTGCTTTTTCCCTGAGCCTCGGTTTCCTCCTTGTCCGGCTTTTCCTCCGCAAATTCTACATCCTTTAGCCTTACATCTCCGATCACACCGTTTACCAGAATCGGGAATGTCTCCTTCATCGTGTCTGTAACGGCCTGTATCATCTTGGCTTCAAGACGGTCTATGTCAAAGGAACTGGCTCCGACACATGATTTTTGTTCGGCGGGTGTTTCCTTTTCCGGCTGTTCATCGGCATTGTCCGGGACAACGCTTTTCTCGCCAGCCTTGCGGGAGGACTGCTTCCCGGCTTTACCTAACACCATAGCCCCGGCGATGACGGCGTTGCACAACAGCAACGATCCGACAAAGAATATTTCAATTCCGGTCATATACTTCCGGGATATTATTGCTGGATTTGACAATATTCCTGATAGTCTCGCCGTGCGTAATGAAATGTTCGGCAAGAAGGTTGTCGAGGAAACCAGTGAACGTATTGCACTCGCCGGCACCTGCATTAAGGAGCCACATTAAAGTCTTGTGGTACTCCTCGCGGATTGACACCTGCTTCCCGTTAGAGGCCCGAAACATATTCTGCGGATGACGAAGAAATGTCCTCTTGTATGTGTCCTCCGTAAGCACTTGACCTAACACTTTCTCTATGTCATCGTATGAAAGCCCGTTGGCAAGAGGCTTATCCTGAATAGGGCTGTCATTACTGGTTGGCTGATAAACGTCATCCGTAATCGGTTCAAAATCAGTCACAGGCGCATCACCGATAGGTTGCGGAGTCGTGTCAAACCCGACAAGATATGCCTCGACGCGCTCCCTGATGTAACTGTCGATAGCTGGCTTTACATCAGATACTAATTTATCCGCCATTTCGGGAATGTCATTTCTGAAACGGTCAAGTCCCGTAATCATGTCCTCGCTGGCTTTGAGAATGGTTCTGACATCCTCCTTGCCACTCTTGCGACCGGCAAAGACACAGATGAAGACAACGACATTGGCCGCAATCAGCGAGAGAATGAAGATGATGAAGAAAGTATCGTTCATAGTGCAACGGTTTTAGAGCCTCGGTCTGTCAGTTCGTTGATGACATCCCTGTTGGCTACAAGGTGGGAGATTATTATATTGGTGACGTATGCCCCGATTGTCAGGTCGCGGTTGTCGAACAGCGCCACGGTCTTGGCGAGCTTGTTTACCAGCTCACGGGGTACGAAGATGCCTTTTCTTGCCCCCACGGTATATGGGGTGAGGTATTCCGCACGGTAGGCTTTCAGTGCGTCCTCGTTGGGGAAGTCGGTATTGACTTCATCTGTCGCCTTGGCGCATGGCCGAAGGTCACAAAATCTTGGATTACTCATGTAAAAGTCGATTTTTTAGAATTGTTTGCTTTTTTGATACAGGCTTTGCAGTATGGGCGCCACATCCCTGAAATGCTGTGCCAGCACATTGTGGACATATTGCGCTATGGATAAATCCTCATTGAACAAAGCCTGAATTTTCAGAATCTTGTGGCGGAACTCGTTTACCACCATAACCTGACGCCCTTTCTTATTGAAAGCGTCTATCGGACAGTTCTCCACGAACGTGCGCAGATACTCATCCTCTTCCTCGGTACGGTCAGGAGTTACAGGTTTTCTCGCCAGTTCCTCTCTCTCCGTCGGCGACGGGGGCGATTCTGTCGCCGGCTCTTTCCTGGCCTTGCGGTAGGTCGGCATGGCGTCCTCGCGGTATTCATCGAGGAAGTCCTGCGCGTCCTGTGTGTCAAAGCCGCTCGATATGTCCTTCTTCGCCATAGCCTCACACCTTTATAATCTTGCGGATCTCGGCTACAAGTTCAGGGAGGTTGCTCCCTTTCAGCAGCCGTTTATCCGGCGGAAGCATGGTTGAACGGAACATACCGACCTTGCCGACGGCTGCGCCGTCCTTGAAGAATCTGGAACTGTTGCTCAGAACAGTGTCGAGGGAACGGAGTCCGAGTTCTTCAAGATAGTTGTCGATTATGCCGCACAGTCGGGTCTTGGCTTTTGACGGCACACGGTTCCAGACAAGATTTATGTCCTTGATTTTAGCCTTACCTGTGGTGATCATGGTGTTCACCACATGGCTGGCGAAACGGATGGAACTTTTCATGTCGGCGGTGTCGGGAGTAATCGGGACAAAGAGATAGTCCATTACCGACAGCAGTTTGACAATGTTGATGTCGTTGATTGTTCCCGTGATGTCGAAGAACACCACTTTGGGATTTGCTCCCTCATCGAGCCGTTCAACAGCGACTTTAGCAGCCTCGGCGGGATTGGAGAGGATTATCTCGTATGCTTTCTTCCCGAAATTCCTGTAGAAGTTCTGCATTACTTTTTTGAGATACGGGTTCTCTCCGGTGACATTGAGGTCGTTTTCCCGGTAGTCTTTCTGTGAGTGCTGTCGGTCGTCGCAGTCAATGACCATGACATCGACACCCTCCAGATAGTAGAGGTAACTCGCCGTGAGAGCTGTAAGGGTTGACTTGCCCGCGCCACCTTTCTGTGTGGCAAAGGCAACGAAAACTGGTTCGTTCATAATTTTCGCGGTTTAATATTTATAATTCGGATTGTCTCGGCGCGTCCGGCGCCATTGGTTCCCCCGGCTTGATAGCCATGTCCGGGCGGAAGGCACATTCACTGACCTGTGAGACCGGTCTTGATATATTGTGGTCAGCAGTGCATAGATGACAGTGGTCGGCAGAGTTGCAACATTGTCATAACCGTTATTCGTTGCGTGCAGGAGTGTGTTGTCACTTAATCACTTTGTCACACTTTCACACATTGGATAACAAACTCACTTTATCACGCATACACACCTGATTGCAGGTGATAACGGGAATGAGGCGGTTGCAATGCCTGTGACAGATAAGCCATGACAGTTGATGATGCCGGGAGAGACCTTGTTGATGCGGGAGAATATGCTCCGGTGGTCATCGGCACATCGGCTTTGTCATTCGAGCCTCTGTGCAAGTTAAACGATGACAATTCACGAAAAGATTTATAACCTCTTGATTTTGCTGTACTTTGCCGAATGATTGCCGTACTTTGCCGTACTTTTCTTTTTACGAAAAACCGATGGGCATACCGGGATTGTTATATAGGCAGCGACAACGCACCGCAGGATTTCTTCCTTTTGGCGTTATTCCGGGCAGATTATTATACGAGAGCTATAACATAATCGGTTAAGACCGGCACCGATTATCATACCGGCACCGATTATCATATATGTATCCCTGATTAGCCAATATCGGGTTAAGATTATCCGGATTCCAATATCTGCCTTTTCCCCAATATCATAGTGATGTTCTCAAGAACATAGCAAGGTATGTTCCGGGGCACTCGTATCTGAAATAGTGCCCCGAAACCGTTGCCATGTGCATGGAGCCGGCGATTACTCCAAAGTCGCAATCGCCACAAGAACCTGCGGTGCAGTCAGCCGCTTCAAATTTTTTATACCACTTAATCCCGTTTTTATGAAACAAAAGTTCAATCAGGGAGGGAGACCTCCCAAGCTGAACCCTGCGACATACCGTTACGTCGTGAGGTTCGATTCCGCCGAAAACAGCGTGTTCCTGTCGCTCTTTGAAAAATCAGGAGCGACAAACAAGGCGAATTTCATCAAGGGTGTTCTTCTCGGCAAGCCTTTCAAGGTCTTTGTCGTTGACGAAAATACCCGCATCTTCATCGACAAGCTATCGGCTCTCAATGCCCGCTACCGCACTTTTGCCATAGACTATGACCTTCTGGTCAACACTCTCAGGGAGAATTTCAGCGAGAAGAAGGCTATGCAGGCTCTCTACAAACTGGAGCAGATTACCATTGACATGGTTAAGGTCAACCGCGAGATTGTCGCACTCGCCAAAGAGTTCGATTCCCGATGGTCGCAAAAATCTCAGTAGGCAGCTCCCTTTACGGCGCACTTTCGTACAACGGCGAAAAGATAAACAAGGAGAAGGGCCGTGTCCTCGACACAAACAAAATCTTCAATGACGGTTCAGGCAACATCGACATCCGGCGGGCTTTCGAGGATTTCAAACTATGGATGCCGCAATCGACCAAGGCCGAAAAGACGATGATGCACATATCCCTGAATCCACACCCCGACGACAGACTGAGCGAAGGGCAGTATGCCCGGCTTGCCCACGAATATATGGAAAAGATGGGGTTCGGGGATATGCCATATCTTGTCGTGAAACACGAGGACATCGATCGCCACCATATCCACATCGTTGCATTGAGGGTTCGCCCCGACGGTTCGGTAATCTCCGACAAAAACAATTTCTACAAGAGCAAGGACATCTGTCGGGAGCTTGAAAAGAAATACGGACTACATACAGCCGAGCGTCAGAAAATCACTCCTGATATGCCCATCCGGAAGATTGACCCTTCGGGCGACATCAAGCGACAGGTCGCCAACACGGTCAAAATGGTGGGTATGCGCTACAAGTTCCAGACTTTGGGAGAATACAATGCCATACTCGGACTGTATAACGTGAAATGCGAGCAGACCGACGGAAGAGTAAACGGACGTGAGTATCATGGGCTGGTGTATTTCGCCACTGACGATAGAGGCAATGTGATTGCCTCTCCGTTCAAGGCATCCCGGCTTGGCAAGTTCGCAAGCCGCAGTGCCATTGACAGCCGCTTTGAGAAAGCGAAGGATAAAATTGATATTAAGCCTACACTGAAAACAGTAGCTTCGGTTTTAGCGCAGTCATCGGGCAAGGATGATTTCATCGCCGGACTGAAGGAGAAAAACATCGACCTTGTTCTGCGCTATACCGAGGAAGGACGCATCTATGGCGCCACTTACATCGACCATAATACGCAGACAGTTCTCAACGGCTCTCGGCTTGGCAAGGAATTTTCTGCCAACGCTCTTGAAAACTGGTTCTCCAATGTCGGTGAAAAGCCGGTTGTTGTTACCTTTCCTGACGCTGATGATACCGCTAACACCGGTCATCATCATACACAGTCCCCGGAGATTGGCACAAATACTACCTCATTCGAGAGCAGTCAGCAGCAAACGCAAAGCAATAATCACGAAAATGATTATGACAATCTGCCGTCACTGCCGGATCTCGGAGGTCTGTTCCAGACCGGACCCGCTTACGATGCCGACGAGGAAGCCTTTTATCGTGAGATGCAGCGGCGCAGGAAGAAGAAACGCCGTGGGCCCAAACTTTAATTTGTCTAACAATAATCCCAGAACAATATGTCACAACAGGAAGATGACCTCCGGGCGTTATCAAAAATCATGGACTTGCTCCGTGGTCTGAGCATAATACTCGTGGTCGCAAATCTATATTATTTTTTCCAGCATCTTGTCTCCGGCTGGCAGTTCCACGCCGAAACAATGAAGGTTCTCAACAATCTTGACGCTGCCGGGAAACTGTTCCACAATACTTGGAACGCAAAATGGTGGGCGGTGATGTTTCTCGCCCTGTCGTGCTTCGGCACAAAAGGTCTCAAAAATGAGAAAATCAGATGGTCGCACATCTGGATTTCAATCGGTTCTGGAGCGGCGTTGTTCTTCCTCAACTGGTGGATGCCGGCAGTCGGTTGGACTTTCGCCTATATGATTACCACTATTGTCGGTTATATCCTGATGATGATTGGAGGCGTGTATATGAGCCGCCTTATCCGCAACACCATGATGGACGACCGTTTCAACAACGAGAACGAATCGTTCATGCAGGAGACAAAGCTGATGGAGAACGAATACTCCGTAAATCTGCCGACACGTTTCTTCTTCAAGAAGAAATGGCACCGTGGCTGGATAAATGTGGTAAACCCTTTCCGAGCCTCGATTGTCCTCGGCACTCCGGGTTCCGGCAAGTCATACGCTGTGGTCAACAATTTCATCAAGCAGCAGATAGAGAAGGGCTTCGGGCTCTATATCTACGACTACAAATTCCCTGATTTATCGCTAATTGCGTATAACCACATGAAGAATCATGAGGACGGTTACGGCGATGTGAAACCGTCGTATTATGTGATAAATTTCGATGATCCGGAACACTCTCACCGTTGCAATCCCATACATCCTAAATTCATGACGGATATTGCCGACGCTTACGAGTCGGCATATACTATCATGATGAATCTGAACCGCACTTGGATACAGAAACAGGGTGATTTCTTCGTAGAGTCGCCAATCGTGCTGTTCGCCGCAATTATCTGGTATCTCCGTATTTACGAGGACGGAAAGTATTGCACCTTCCCTCATGCGATTGAGCTTCTTTGCCGCAGATATGAGGATATTTTCCCGATACTCACATCTTATCCTGAGCTTGAAAACTACCTCTCGCCGTTCATCGACGCATGGCAGGGAGGGGCGGCGGAGCAGTTGGCCGGGCAGATAGCCTCGGCTAAAATCCCACTGTCGCGTATGATTTCCCCGCAGCTCTATTGGATTATGACCGGCAATGATTTCACTCTCGACATCAACAATCCGAAGGAACCGAAGATACTGTGTGTCGGCAACAATCCCGACCGACAGAACATCTACGGAGCGGCACTCGGTCTTTACAATTCCAGAATTGTAAAACTCATAAATAAGAAAGGGATGTTGAAGTCCGGAGTCATAATAGATGAATTACCCACGATATATTTCAAGGGTCTCGACAATCTCATTGCCACGGCGCGAAGCAACAAGGTTGCAGTCTGCCTCGGTTTTCAGGATTTCTCGCAGCTTAAACGCGACTATGGCGACAAGGAGGCGGCAGTGGTTATGAACACCGTCGGCAATATCTTCTCCGGGCAGGTAGTGGGAGAAACCGCCAAGAACCTATCGGAGCGGTTCGGAAAAGTGGTGCAGGAACGGCGCTCAGTCACCTACACGATGCAGGATGTCAACCGCACTTTCAACACCCAGCTTGACGCCCTGATACCGGCAAGTAAAATATCCACGCTTACGCAGGGGATGTTTGTCGGTGCTGTCAGCGACAATTTCGACGAGCGTATCGAGCAGAAGATTTTCCATGCCGAGATTGTCATTGACAACAAGAGGGTTGCCGAGGAAACCGCAGCCTACGAGCCAATCCCGCTGATTACCGATTTCAAGGACGATACCGAGGACAAATCGAAGATGAAGGCGGCTATCCAGTTCAACTACAATCAGGTCAAACAGGATGTGAAGGATATTGTGGAGCGTGAATTGGAGCGTATCCGCAAAGACCCTAAACTCCGTCCGCTGTTGCGGATAAAATAGCGTCGACCCTAACGAAAACAATCCCGGCAACTCTCACGAGCTGCCGGGATTTCCCTCAATCTGAATCTTTTCTTGTCAAAGAAAACCTCAAACGGAGTTAAGTCATTTAATGGGAACAAATTGGATAATTGGATTAGTGGTCGGACATCGGCTGACTTTATCGCCCATCCTGTTCCTCCATGTGGTTGGTGAGCATCTTGGTCAGCAGGTCGAGAAAATATGTGCGGCTGTCGAGTGTGCGCACTTTTATCTCGTTGAACTTCTTGTAGATGTAGTTTTCGGTTATCTCCACGTCGAAGGCTTTTGCCAGCTTCATTATTACGTCCTTTACGGTCAGGCGGTTGCCGAAGCATTTTGCAAGGTGGAAGGCGTATCCGATTTCGATGAGCGCCACTTTCTTGTGGCTCCATTTCAGTCCTATGTCCTGAAGTAGCTCATCATCGGAGGCCGGTTCAACCGTGATTTCCTTGAGATTGCTGATTGTCTTGCGGATGAAGTGGAGGGCCTTGCTGATGAATGAGGTCAGCGAGCTGTTCACGGTGTTGCGCTCTGCCTCGGTCTTTAGGTGGGAGATTTCAATCTCTACCACGAGCAATGCGCTGACGGCATACCCTTTGTTTCGGTTTGTACGGCACATCTCGAATACCTGAATGATGAAGTCTCGGTATGTGATGTGAAGATTCTCGTTCTCGCCAGCGGTCAGCTGGCGGAAAAATTCAGTTTCGGTAAGGGCGAATATGTCCATATCGTAGCTGGGGATTTAAGTGGTTCAACATAGTGTTTTTGTTTCTCGATGGATTAAACCACGACCCGTTACAAATGGATTACAAAATAAAATGTTAAAATGGAATTAGCGTGTTTTCAGTAGGTTAAAGGCTTTGAGGTATGTGAATTTTCAGGTATGTTAAAGCCTAAGATTATGTGAACTTTGAAAGGCTGTTCAATTTCGGTAGGGTTCGGAGGTGGGGGAAATAAAAAAGCGCACACCCACCACTAACTGCCCCATCTGGACTCGGGGTTAACTCAATATGGCAGATGTACGCTATGCAGTAGCATAGCATAAGCATCAGCCTATAAGTATTGAGTAAAAGAAAATTGTCCAGATTTTCAGTTAACCTATAAGCAGTCTTATGTTATGTTTATCAATCTTGAACGGTTGGCTCTCCAACCGCCTTTTATCCTAAATTCGACACAAAATTACAAATTTTCTGCGAATTAACAGGCGTTTACACTTGGGATTATTTCAATCCGTGCTGTTTCAGCTTGTAAACAAGCGTTGTGCGCCCTATGCCGAGCAACTTTGCGGCTTGCGTCTTGTTGCCTTCGGTTTTCTCCAGAGCCTCTATAATTCGTTGGCGTTCCGCGTTGGAATCCCGTAGGCGCAGGCTGTCGGTCACTTCCGGCGACGAGCGGCTTATTGGAAGATCGGATGCAGTTATGACTCCGCCATCTACATTGCGGGCCGCGACATTGATAACGTTTTTCAACTCTCGGATATTGCCGGGCCACTCATGCTGTTTCAGCGTCTTGACCGCCGAGGCATCAAAGCGTTTCGGAGGTTCATTGTGTTCCTCGGCATACTGCGAGAGATAAAACTCGGCTACCGGCTGAATGTCCTCCGTTACCTTTCTTAGTGGTTTCACCGTTATGTCCATCTCACGGAGATTGAAAAACAGGTTTGACCGAAAAGTCCTGTCGCTTACCATCTCCAACAGTTCAGGCTCTGCGGTGCAGATTACCCTGACATCCGGATGGTCTTCGCTCAGGATGTGCAACACGACCGATTGCTTGTCGAAGTTGAGCAGATGCACGTTCTTAAGAATTATCGTGCCTCCGGCCGCTTTCTTGAAGTAGCCTCCGATACGGTTATACATCTCGCTCCTTTCTGAATCAGGTTTATGCTCGCCGACAAGGGCGGCTCCCCCTGCCTCTATTACGATGAGAGGTTTAGCGGTACGGTTGCTCTGTCGGAAAATCTCCCTTGCAATCTGTTCCTTGCCCATTCCGCTTTCACCGAAGATGATCACATTTGCTTCCGCCGAGGCTATGCGAGTGATTTCTCTTTCGATGTGTTGGAACTCCTTGCTTGGACGACGGATAAGCTCATTGTCAGAGGACACGGATTCTGCATCCTTGATGTATTTCCGCACCGTTTCCGTAAGCTGCTTGTCTATGGCAGGGCGTTGGATTACATCAACTGCTCCGCCGTTGCGCATCAAGTCCAGTAAATCGCTCGGATTGAGGTTGTCCACTACGGCAATGACGGGGAACTTATAGCCCTCACGCTTTTGCCAGTTGATTAACTCTTGCGCTGTGCCGTGGGCGAATTTCATCGCCGTTACCACGACCGCGCCGGGCGGCAGTTTCGCCACCTCTTCTTTTGCAGCCTCCATACTCTCGACAGCTATCGGCTCGTAGCCGGCCCGCGTGAGCAAGCTCGACATAAGCCGACGGTCAGAGTCGGAGGCATCAACGATAAGAACTTTGTTCATGTCTGTTGTTGATTGGGTTAAACATATTGTATTTCATTTTGGGTTTCTATTTCATCAATAGCCCCCGGCAACGATTGCCGAGGGCCGGAGGTTTGTATGAAAAGCTGTTTACGGGTTAGGGAATTGTAGAGAGGGAACCGGGAGGTCATTGCGCCGGATGAATTTCTTGATGTCATCGGGGACACCTTTCTGGTGTGGCTTAAGCCACATTTCGGTCGGTGTTAATTTTACGACTATATAATATTCCGTTGCATCCCATAAATCGTCACTGTCGGGAGCGTCATACCAAGTGAGTTCAAGACGCGGTTTTCCGTCTTCTTCATTCGCAGGATCTGAGACGTGCCATGTATATCGTTTATGGAAATCGGCTGCTCCGTCCGGCAAAAGGTAATACGTGATGAGTCCGCCCCACGACCATGTGTTTTCGCCGCCGGTAGTAAAACGGTAGATAAGCGGATTATCATAGCTCCCGTCCTCAACTAATTGCCATTGCCCTTTGATGAGTTTGGTATCAGGATAGTCAGGAGCATCATCATCGCAAGCACTTACCCAAAAGATAAGCAACGTGAATATCAGTAAGCCAACTTTTTTCATATAACTTTAAAATTCTTTAGTGTCATAGTATATCAGTTACTGCTAATGATAATTTCTTCTTAATATATTATGCGGATTAAGTTTGTTGAGATTGGGCTGTATATAATACCTCATTTGAGACAATCGACTGAATTGCACTGAGAAGGTTCTGTTGTCAGCACAAAATCTACAAGGTTAAACCTTATTTTATCAAAAAGCATTAACGTCTTTAATCCTAAATTGCAGTCATAACCATTAGGAGAGTCTTGCAATAACACAATTATATTGGGAATAACAACTGAATTGTTGCCAAGTGTGAGTTTCAGACCTGACATTTCATAACATTCTGACAAATGTACTCCACCAATACCTGCTGTACGGATAGTGTCCGTCTTAAAATTTGATGTAATAAAATCTTTGTTTCTATCATAGAAATTGCTTCCTAATGAACCAAAAGAAGCATCACCGGAATCAATGCACATCAGCATTGGATTATTGTGAATGACTCCATTTGTCAATAAATTCATTTGAGAGGAAAAACAAATATTTGAAGGAATGTCAGTTTTGCAGGGAGGATTTGCAGGGATGTAGATGTGTCTATCTACAAAATCAAGCGTCAAATCTTTAAGACGAAGCATCAGTTCACTACCTACCACAATATTGAAACAGTCCATAAACTTATCCGCTTCCTCGTTATTAGAAGTTACATCTATCACCAAAAACGGAACATCAGTAATACTTATGTTGCCTATTTTAAGTTCTTTGGCTATTGCCAACTTACCTGAAGCCTGCCCAATGCCTGTCACATTGCCACTATCATTAAGCGGAATGAGATTGAATTTTCGGGCTAATGAATCCGAAATGATATTCATAGCAGCTCCGGTATCAAAAGTTATATCTGTTTTCATTCCATTGATATAGGAATCAGTAAGGCGCATCAACACGGATTCGTGTCCTTCTTTACCGACAGAGGCTATCGTAAATGGAATTTTTCCATTTTCAGACTCGAATTTTATAGTATATGGGCTATAATGAGATAGGGCCGTGTACTGATTGATCTGCTGTTGAAATGTATTGATTGTCGCGGAATCCAGATATTGCTTTGTGCTGTTAAGCACTGAGTTTATTACGGCTCCTGCCGTTGCATTATCCCCGGTTCTACCTAAATCCATCGCAAACATCATTGCTGAATTCAGGATATTGTTCAAGTCAAGTTGTGATGCTTGATTATTGAATAATTCGGTAAATGCCGGTATAGAAACATCGGGACGATTAAGACGGTTGCCAATCAAGCATCGCGAATATACTTCAATAAAATCGGATATTGAGTCTTTGGGTGTTGCATTGTATATGGAGTCCGACGCAAACCAGTCACCTGAGTTCATTGCAGCAGCAAGTCGCTCGTCGTATGACTGAGCATTACTTTTCACTAAAGATAATGTTATCAAAAGATAAAAAAGAACTTTTCGCATAATGTATTGTTGAAGAATAGTAATTAAAAATATCGGGTAACGCTCACACTTCCACGATTTTCGTGGAATCTTGTACCGTTGGTCATAAGATTTGTCATCCCTATTGTACCATCAATATTAAAACTCCACAAACCTGTAAAGAAAGCGATACCTATTTTCCAGCCACATTCAAAACGGCGTTGATTACCGAACTTCCCGAATAGTGATGTATCATCAATTTCCAACTTTTTCCTGTCATGTATCTTTATTGCCCCGGCAAAAGAATAGCTCATTTCCGGTCCAGTGAATGGAGCAATAGAAATCCGGTCGGTTAAGTAGATGCTATATCCGACGACTACCGGAATACGGATGCCAAACTTATATACTGTCGGATCGCTTTCTTCAAAATCTATTCCAGTAATTGTTACTCCTTTATATTTATAGGAATACGTGTCATAAAACAATGAAACGGTTGGCTCAAGATAGAATTTGTTTCTAAGAAAGATATTACAGACTGCGCCGAATGTTCCACCTGTACCATTGCGGAACATTCGATCATCTATCACATTGCCATGCACCTTTCCCGGCAGATTTACATCAAAGGCAGCACGCACACCCCATACAGGATTAGATTCTCCTGTTTCAATGATTTGAGCATTAATGCTTATAACACTTGATATGAGACAAGCTAATGTGCCGACTTTTCTCATCATAAGTTATTTTTATGTTATTAATACCGTTAATATTGGTGTTGCTTATTTCATAATAGCTGAAGATGCGCCTGATTGTTCTCCGACCTCGTTGCCCCGTTGTACTTTCTTTCCGTAACCGAAAGTGTATGTCACCGAAAGGTTCAAACGGCGATGAAAGTTGTTTCCATCAACGAATCGTGTTTCTGAATACAAAGGAGTTGACAACGTATTAGTAGCACAGAGCCAGTCATTGCGAAATAGATTCATCGCGCTTACCCTGATATTCCAGTTTGCCCGGCTCCATCCTGCGAGTATCTGGTAGAAATCACGGTCTTTATATATTACTCCACGATTGCCCTGCACTGTCAGGTTTCTTGTCTGATACGATGCCTGAAAGTAGTAATTACCAAGATAATAAGTAACCGATGCGTTGCAAGTGAACGGACTCCGTTTAATGTCAAATAATCCGGTCATACGATAGATTGAAATTGAGGGCGATGCCGCAAGTTGAAGATTGCCATTTAACAGTTTGTAATTAAACGACATTCCGATTTGAGTACGGTTATAGTCGCCGTCTGTTTCAAAGGTGCGAAGCAAAGCAGTCCCACCGTCGTATGGCTCGTAAACAGGCACATACAGGTTATATTCTCCGAAGTATTGGGCAAAAGCCGAAGCCGAGAATCTGTTAGACGGCATCCAGTTGTAAGATAGGTTGAATGTAACCTGTCGGGAAAGTCCGATTTCGGGATTGCCGGTATAGTACATCAGTTCGTTCTGTTGCAGTATATTCGGCGTTTTCTCGCTTGCACCGGGATAGTTCGCGCCGAAATGGAAGTATGCGCGGAAAGAATGTTTCTGTGAAGGAGAGAATCCGGCTGATACATTAGCGAGAGGATAGACCTCTGAAACGGACTGGTCGTTGATTTTGTTCTTCTCCCATTGCAGAGCCACATCAGCACTCACATTCCATTGATTGTTGGAGAAGCTGTAACCGAGTGCGGCTCCGGCATAGGTGTCGAGGAAATCATTGTCGTAAGGAGATGTGCCTAAATAGCTCACATCATTGGATGTGGAACCATAATAAGCGCGGAAGAAGCCGTTTTGTCTGTCTGTGAATATCTTGTAAAGAGTGGCGCTGCCCCTGAACTGCCATACATTTTCCCTTGAGTCGTTTACTATGGCATCAGTGGCTGAAGTCTGATAGCGGTAATTGTTGTTTGTGTGTCCGTAATTTATGCCTGGCGAAACGCTAAGATGGAAATTTCGGGGCAGAATGAAATAGTAATTGCCAGACCATATAATATAACGGCTGGTATTAGGCTCGTATCTGCTATATTCGTAGTCTTCTGCCTGTCGGGGTACAAACGACAGCTTGCCGGATGTTTCAGCCGTCGGCGACTGATCGAAGTTAAAGCCGACAGTGTTTGCAATCTGCACTTTGTCGGAATCGTAAATGGCTCTGAACGTAACGGGGTACTGGTTATACCTGAAATGAGAGTTGTCGAATATTTCGTTTCGCGTAATAAGGTACGGTTCGCCGGCGGCGTTTTCAAGAGTATAGTTCCCAATGGTTGATGTACCTGAATGTCTGATGTCGTGATTTGACGCACCTGCATATAAATCGTATGTCATTCGCTTATATGCGAACTTTGAATATATTGAAGCACGGCTTGACAGTTTTCCCACAAGGAAATTTTCATTTACCGTCGCTTTGGTGTAGCCGCCGTATTCGTATTTCTGCATGATGAAATTGACTACATGCTCGTTGCCCTGAAAACGAGGGTCGGTAGGAAAATCGAGATATTCGACACGCCGCACATCAGATGTCATAATACCCTCGATTTCCTCTGCCGAGGCAGGGATATAGTTGATATAGACCGCGACATTCTGACCGCTTGGTGTCGTAACCGCATTGTCAACAAGATTGATGTTGATTTGCGGAATGGCGAGCTGTCGCAAAAGGTCAATGGCGTTTTGCGCGGACGATTTCTGCCTTGAGGTCGGGGTATATGTTGAAGATGTAGCGTTAGTGCGCTGCATCTGGGCTTCGACAACCACCTCGTCAAGTTCTTGTGTCTTTACGCTGTCGGGCGTTTCCGTCTGCGCCATTGCCGCTATCGTAATAATGGCGCAGTATATTGTTGTAATGATACGGTTATTCATAAGTGACATATTTTTTAGTCGCTTTTGCTTATTGTCGCAAGGCTATCGGACTTGACAATGACAAAATTCAATATATACTTCTCTCCTTTTCTTTACGTTTAATACTGTCATTCTAAGTATAACCAAATCATTGTGCTACAAATTTCCAAAACACTTCATCGGCATTTGGATACAATACAGGGTCTTGATATGAGTTATAAACCCATAATTCTTTTGCTGTCAGTTTATCTATCAAAAAGAACCGCTCCGTTTTGTCAATGTATATTACGTTGAAATTATCAGTTGTGAAAGTCCAATGAAAATATGTAGGTTCGTCATTGATACTTCCGTCTTCCCATTTCATCCATTTGAATGAACCTGTGCCATTAGCATTGAATTTATATACCCATCCTTCTTCTTGAAGTTCATCAGGTTCAAAGTTTGGGATATGTTCATAGACCAATCTCCATTCATTCGCAGTCAGTTTCGCAATTATTTCTTGCTGCTCATTGGTATAATAACCGGTTCGTTCCTCACATGAAACGAGAACAAATGTAACCAAAGTCAATGCAAGATAATTCAAAAGCTTCATAATGTAATAGAAACAGTTACATTGCTATCGCCGATTAATGATATTCCGCTTATGGTTTTATTTCCGTCAAGTATTGCCGGTGCGATAAGCAGATAGGAATGAGCAGGTATAAAAGATTTTACACCTGATATGAAGACAATCTCGGCATTTTCATTGCTCTGATCTCCCAGCGATACCTGCGCACAATAGAATGTAGAGCCGTTTCCGGAATTAACGGTCATTGTTATGTCTGAATGAGTGAAGAAACGGGTACTCCGGATTTTGCCATCCTCTAAAGTCAGAGAGGTAACTCGACTCAAACAATTAGCATTATCGTCAAGTTTTGCGATCTGGAAAGAATCATCATCATTGCCATCAATAACGAGGCTTGATGTCTGTGTGGAGTAAACAAAGGCACTTGCCAGTCCGGAACGTTTTGCTGCCGAAAGTTGGCGGTTTACAGCCTCCATTTCTTTGAAGAAACGATTTCTGTTAATCTGGTTAACAGCCATAAGTTCTTCTCTGCTTCGATTGAGTATATAATCGGAGGCTGTCACCTTTTTATCCGGATTAAGAACATAAGTGCCCGTAGTTCGGTCAACTTCTACAAACTGAGCCATTACCTGCGCATCAGTTTCGTATGCTCTGATCACTTCCGGCTCATTGAAAACTGTATTGTCATCGCTACACCCGACAAGGAGTGTGCCTACTCCGAACACAGCGGTTAATAATAGTTTTCTCGTTATCATACTATTTACGGTTTATCTTAAATGATTTATATGTTTTGATAGCGTTTTTTATTCTTGATGTATAAGAACAGGAATGATAAGCCGCCAGACAAAAGAACGCACACCAACAATGGAAATCTGTCAATCGAGTGCAGGAACCCGACACCGCAGATTATACATACCTGAGCAATGATATGATAATAGTTTGACAATAGTTTCCCGCGACTAATCTCCTTTATATAGTGAGTCGGCACATCGGGATATTCCGACATATACCGGGATACATATCTCGACAGAATTATCGGATAAAGGAAACCACAGATGAATGAGCCGCACAATCCGGCGACCGCAAAATACAGATAGAGCCTCGATGAATAAAGGAAGTTGTCAATACTTCCGGCAATGTATCCTATGCACAGGCCCATGAGGTGTATCACGCCTACAATCGCGCAATATCCAAGACCTGTCAGGAGTCCGTATTTAAGGGATTCTTTCATGAGTAATTTTTGGTTGTTTTACAATGCAAAATTACTCCAATCCAAGGACACCTCAAACTACATCACCTTGCATATGCTCTTATAAGTCGCTGATAATCAATAGAGGTCAAAAATATTTTCTTGCATCACCTTGCATACGGGCGAATTACTCAAAATATCGGAGATATTCGGCCTTGTGGGGGGAATCGCTACCGGAAATTAGCGACTTCAGGCGAGATTTATGGACATAGACATTCCTTAATTCCATACCGGTGAAAATACTGATCGAAGGCAGGGAGAATCCGCAGAAAAGATAAAGGGCAAAGCGGAAACGTGATTTGGGCAATTTCGGGAAATCGGCTTTGAAACGATCCATCAGTCCGTTGTTATATCCGTTTACAATTTCCGTCAGTTCCGAAATCGTTTCATCGGAACTGAAATTACTGATGGATTCCTTGACCTCTGCGAATATACGTTTCTGTTCCTGTCCGGTTTCCTTTGACTCAAAGTAAGAAGATGCGAGTCCGTCAAGAAGATGAAAACGGGACTGGAACAATTTTTGGATTCTTTCTTTCGCCTCGTTCTGTTTTTGTCCGTTTTCAAAAAGGTTTTGCTGCAAGGTCTGGATTTTAAGCAAATCATTCTCATGCTCAATCCTCAATTTCCTCACCCACATCTGATATATGATTATCAGCAACAGTATGACGCCGAGCGCAATCCAGATGAACCGTTCCTTTTGCGTTCTCTCTTGCATAACATCCACCTCAAGCTGATGTTTCTTGTCTGCGAACAATAAGTCTTGTGTTAGAAGTTCATACTGGTATCGTTCAAGCATAGCGGAATAGTCCTTATATAGATTCAATGCTTGCTCATACTTCCCCTGTTTTTCAAGAATGCCCAGTTTCACCGTCGCATATTTCAAAGAATCTGGGGTATTGGGTGCCGGATTGATCAATGAAATAAATTCCAAAGCCTTGTCTAACTCTCCGATTTTTGAATAGCCACGGGCGAAATCCATCGTTTCATCGTGTCCTAACTCAAAGTCCTTGTAATTATCTAAAAATGTTTTTATTTCATCGGGAGAGCAAAAATCTATCGTGTATCCCAGCATGGCTGAAAACAAGGCCGCTTCGCCATCAGGAAATTCTCTTATCAAAGGGACACAGACCGACAAGACACTGTCTGCCGCCGCTTTGTCATCCATGATGACATATCCGTTCAACGCTTTGGCGTAGCTGTCAATTTCAAGAACATGCCTGCCAATTTTCCCATATAATTTTGCCGCTTCAAGATTATTAGCTACAAAATCGGATATCTTATACTGTCTTAAATACAATGTTCCCTGAGCCACAAGGAGGTGAGCGAGCGCCAGGGTGTCGGTGACATCGGTTATTTCCCGTGCATTTATGAAAGAAAGCATGGCGTTTTCTTCATCGCCCTTATTCTGATAGATACGCCCCTGATAGTAGAATGTCTTTAGCTTTTCATCGGGAGTGCCTTTATCAGTGTAATAATCAATCGCGGGCTGGAGGATATCAAATGTGGTTGTGTCGATATAGTTCTTATCGAGGGCCTGCGACATCAGCAACGCATATCGGGCTTTCCACTTGTCCGAACTGAGGGATGAGCGGTCTATGCCTTGCAGAATAGCTAACGCCGAATCGGGATGCTGATTCATCAGTGCCTCCGCACTCGTCAACCGTTTCTCTGCCTCCGAATTGTCAGTGCATGAAAATACAGCGCCTGTAATAAAAGCTATTATAAGCACCCATAAAAGACTATATGTCGATACAAAGTTTCGTTTAGCCATATTAAAAAGTAGGCCGACAAACAGCCTATGCTAATGCAAAGTTAGCTAAAATTCCTGACATTAGGGGTATTATGCCGTGTCCATTGCTCAATCATCTCACGAATGTCGCATAAAAACGGCCTCTGACAACGATGAAAAGTACAGAATCCATAAACGGCAATCTTATTCCTCTCCGAAGCCGCCGACATCAAGAGCGTGATGCAGTCTTACGGCGAGACCACCGAACAGCAGAAAGCAATCGGCGCATGGCTCTGTGACTATGCGGAGAGCCGACAGCCTTTTGACGAAATAAAACATCGCCATGCACTCAATGAGTTTGGCGATGTCGCGGAAGGTCGGTATTACTGGAAGATTGAGAAAGGACGAGGTTGAATCAGCCTGTAATCCCGTTATAAATCTCTTTCATCCAAAATCGCTTATCGGTCAGTTTCATAAACGCCATCAATGAGTTGCATAATACCATTTGGTACTTGTTTTACTATTAGCCCTTTGACTTTTGCTTGGATCAGATGTTGTAATACCTGAATAGGTGTGGATTTTTATTGGCCCGCGACTTGCCGTAAAGAATTTATCAGTATTTGTCTTATGCGGGATAAGAAGATTTAACTGTTTTTCAAATTCTGCTATCAAACTCGACGAAACATTATTTTGAATAAGCAATGTATTCACATAATCTCCAAAATCATAGAAAATAGTTGGATTATATCCATCTAAATTTTGCAGTTTATCACGTTGTGAACCATCAAAGGAGCAACATGAGTTTATTTGCTTCATAATCTCTGCCATAGGCTCAATCTGCGACAAGTCCGTGACAGATAGTGTCCCACATGGCATTACAGAGTAGTTTGAATAAAAATCATAGAAATCATCACAGATGGCTCTATAATCTGGAGTGCCGAGTAAATGCTTGCCCATAGTGGCATACGGCATACCATAAGCCATGACCTCACAAGTTGATGCAATCAGATAGTCCGCGACATCCTTTAATTCATAGGCAACTTCAATAGACGACATATAGCAATCGTCAAAAAGGATATATTCCAATTTCAACCCTACGGAAGTTATGGCTGACGATAGAGTGGCTATATCCGTTTGATATTCCGGTGTTGTGCCGCCGAAATAGCGGGTTAGAAGCGAACCCTCATAATCCCAATGATATTTTTCGCTTATGCGCGATGTCCTGCTTGTATTGACAGGAAGCCATCCCATACCATGACATCCAATAACCATGGAATACTTTTGAGCAGGTGCATAAGATATCACGTCATCCAGAATCTCTGCAATTCCATTTTCAGTAGTAAATGCCGGATTCACATATGATTTCAAGTCAACCCTTTTGCAAGAGCCTTTTTCATATTTGATTTCAAAAAGATTGGCTTCTGTCGGTGATGTCGATATGAATACAAGCACTCTTTCATCCGATAATCCGCCCAACTCTTCTATACAAGATTCCATATCCTTGATATTCTGATAAAAATAGCTTGTAAGGTTAGAAGACCACGGCATATACATCAGTAATGTTTTCTCATTTCTGATTTCTTCCGGGATTGGTTCATCAGAATCACTACATGACATCAGAAACCAAAACGGAATAACAATCAATAATAAATATTTTTTCATTGCGAGATAAGTCTTTTTATTTTGTCGAATATTATGTTCTCTATGGCTCTATTGAGATGAAAATATGAAGAAAACGTGAGCCAACTATGCCACGTCTTGATTTGAAGGTCGTAGGAAACCATTAGCACAGATGTAACGATAGTAGCCCACGCTATAAGCGTGAGAACCACTATGCTAATCCTTGTGCTATTTGTCGAATTTCCTACGTTCTCAAATCACAAGATTACGCATAACGCTTCTTTTTATTCCGTATGTCCTGGAAAGAGTTACCTCTATCCAAATACAAAGGTAATGAAAATCTCGTAAAAGTCTCTCGCTGACACGTGAAAATCAGCGTTTCAAGGCTCATTTCCCCTTTTTGTACCGCTATTGATGTATAAAATGCTTTATTATCACAAATTCTTCAACACATATCGAATCACGACAGCCATGACATTGGCTTCGGGATATTTGCTTTGGTAATATGCCGTAAGGTCTTTATATAGCCATATATCAACATTCTGCGGTGCTAAGTCTCTGCTCCGATTCTGAGCAGATATAAACGCATCATACTGCATTACAGAGTCTTCTATATCATCGCCTTTAACAAAATAAAACTCTCCATGTCCGAAAACATTACTTTCCGGCGGAAGGAGCTTATATGTATCGGGGAATTCTGTTATATCCTTATTTCTCGTAATCAGAGTACCTTTATCAATAGTGTGCATATCCGCATCCAATAAGAACCATTTATGTATTCCGGTAAAAGTAATATAATAGCGCAAACCTCCTAATTTATAAGTAGCATCAGTTTTAAGGTCATTCTCTATATCCTCCTTTTTATCAGCATCAATGGCATAGGCAAATTCCGGATCGATATATGGGCAATGTTGCTCAAAATACCAGTCCGGGATAAAATGAGGAGGCAAATTCTCGGAGTCCTTGCGTTTTTTCGATATGACTTCCAATAGCTCGTATTCAATCCATGCCGGATCGCCCATACTATAATCCAGATAGTTCGTTTCGCTGATGCGTATTTGGTACTCAGATCCTTCTTCGTATTCAAACTTACCGATGCTTCCATGAGCCTCCCAATCGGTGGACTGCTCGTTTTTTACAGCATATACATCTGAAAGTACATATTTACCACTCGATGTTAAAACACCGGGGAGTTTTACAGAAGCTACCGTAAGCGTGTATTCCTTATAACCGGTTACCTTCCTACCTTCTTCATCATCGTCATTACACGATGTTAGCCCTACCATGGTAAAAAATGCCATAAGTAGCATTACGAGAAAGTCTTTTTTCTTCATATTTTTAAGTTTTAATTGTTCTCTACATAATAAATACCGAAAATGCAAAAACATTGCATCGCAAACACAACTTTTTTATTTCGAGGACTCTGTTTCTTAGACAAAAGCTTTTCAGGTTTTTATACCCAGTCGGCTCAATGGGGAATTATAGTTAAAGAAAACGTGAGCCAACTTCGACAGTGTATTTGTACCTTGTCTTTTCATCGCTTGCCTCCTTTCCACCAAAGGCAAATGAACATAAAAAGAGCAATGAAGTAATTGAGCCAAAGGGATGCCGACAATGCATCAGCCCTCAAATACATCCTATCTATTATATCAGGAATATCGTATGGCTCTATTATATATTTCAAATCCACATAGGTATTGGCACATAAGAGCAATTCGTAAATGCCAATCACTCCGATGGCTATAACACATATTATTTTCTGCCACAGTTTCATAATCCACATGTCTCATCATTAGATAACGATACATAACGACCTAATTCTTGCTTTAAGTCTAAAACAAGTTGTTCGAAATTAGTGTCTAATCTATTTTTCTCGATGACCTCTTTTAGCCCTTCGATTTTTGAAATGATAGAAAACTCTAAAATACATTTCCTTTGTGCGTCAGAATATTGAAAAAATCATTTTCTATGATTATGGAAATTCCAATAGCCTTTTCACGTTTTCGATAGTTTTCAATGTCACTGATATGCATTCTTTCATAATCACAGGGCAAAACATAAAATTGGAAAAGAATCCGTTTTAAATCTTGTCCATAATTTGAATAAGGGATTCTCTTCATAAAACGGTCAAATCCAGCTTCGCCCCAAATATATGAACGAAACATGTCGCCTTTTCTTATAACTTCGTCTTTTGTCTGCTCCGAAACAGAAGCGGCAAATGACGGATAAGAAACAAAACATGCAAATATATTTGTATCAGGATTTTGTCTCATAATTCTTGCGATTAATTTCTTTTTCGTACTTCGGGGTATAACCAAAGTAGCAATGAACATAAAAACATAATGAAATGAAATACGACATATCTTTGGTCAAGTTCACATTCACAAAATATGCCATCATTCTTCGAGTCATAGTAATACGCCAGTTTCTCAACATTCCCAGTTTTACATAGAGTATTGGGTATGCCTGTATAGTATTCTTTGTCGTCATGTGCTATTTTAACGGATGAACCGCCTCTATAGGCACTACTACAATTTATTTCCATTATAACAAAATCCGAAATCGGATGAGTTGAGGCCACAATGTCTGTTCTATGTTTATACTGCTTAAAAACATATATTGCCCATCCTAACAGCGCAATGTTTATTATCAGAACAATAAGAGTCCATTTGTTTATCTTCACCGCTTGCCTCCTTTCTCTTGTTTGTTTTTATCTTTTATAACGGGGATGTTGAAGAAGCCGTTTTGGAGGGTGAAGATAATTGTATCGCCTATTTCGGCTTGGTCGTAGAGTCCAGAACCATTGAAGCGTCTAATCCCGATGTTTTTATCCTCAAAATTGAATTTTACATAGTGACCGATGCCTACACTTGATATTTCGGAATATTTACTAATGACTGTTGCGGTTTCATTATAATATGGCTTGTTTGTCGGGATATAGTAATTCATCGTTAATACTATACACACTATGACCACACATGCTAATATTGCTGCAAGGGTGTGTAAGACGGAATACAAAACGCACCACTTCCACCATTGAAATATCCTGCAATTTATTTTATGCTTTCGTATGAAGCGTATCACGCCTATTAGGAACCCGATTATAACAAATGATATAAACAGCCATCCAAAGTTATATATTGTTTTGTTGTCAATTATTGACACCCATACTATTAGAGGAAAGAAACAGAAGCACATAAGAATCCTGATGAAAGAATCCGTGCCCTTTTTCGCAGGTTTATGCCGTTTTTGCTTTTTCACTTTTTGCCTCCTTTCCTGTTTATAAGCCAAAGAATCCCTCCCCAAAACAATATGTTTGCACTAACCAACAAAATATTAGTTAGGGTGTCGGGCGAGTCGAAACAGAATATCAGACTGAACATGAATAAGAACATGACAATCGCCGAAGCTATGAATTTACCAATCTTATTCATCATCTGCCATATTTCTTTTTCAGGTATTCTCTTAGCTTAGGAGAATCTTTGCCTTGATATACACGGTTGCGGTCGAACACTGTCCAACTGTCACCGTCCGGGAAATCGACCTTTTCAAAACTGGCTGCATCAGCACCGGGAATTATAGAATCTTGAAAAAATACATTATTCGCATCTTTCCCATAATTATAATCTCCATGGCTTTCTCCTGTATAGGAAGTAACCGTAACGGGACAAAAGGTTGCGGGATTAGCTCCTGCCACAAGTCTGTTACTCCACCATACATGTTGGGCATCCTTATACCAATTGCCTGAGATATGTTCGAATGTTGAAACATCTGCATCAGGCAGGATATTAAATTTAGAATCATAGATATTTATGCCGTCAGAATACATTAGGCGACCTAATTGTGTAAGTTTGGTGTAATCTTTTATCTGAGTCGGGATCCCTCCTTTGTAGGCTCTATTCCTATCCTGTCCTATATAGAAATCCACTTCCGTGAAAGTAGCCGGGTCAGCACCTGGCACCTCTTTTCCCATAAAGAATACTCTATGTTTATCAGCCGCATAGCACCCTGATTGAATCGGGCAGCGTGCATCAATGGGATGAAAAGTAGCATAATCAATATTGGGAATTACCGTACCATTCAGGTAATATCCATTGTATCTGTCTTTCCCCCAACTTGTCGTTTCCCCGGAGTTATCCTTTAGAATCTCAAATGACGATTTATCTCTAACATTTAGAGCCTTCCCGTTATTATAAAAGTCATTTTTATCTTCAGTCAAACTATACGTATGAATCTTGAAAGAGACCGGATCGACTCCTTTCATCAACTTCCCCGAATCATATACGTTAAATTTATCGACAGCAAAACCTTTTTCAAGGACTCGAAAAGATTGCCCGTCTGCTCCTTTAATTATATCACCCCGATAGAACGCATGTGTCTTGTCTCGGCCATAATCGTCGTCCAGAATTTCAAAAGTCTCCGGGTCAGCATTGACTTCCCTTGAATTATGACTGCTACCCTCGTTCCATGTGTGCCATGTCACTTCCTTGCCGTCATTTTTATATCCGGCTGTGCAAGATGCAAGCATTAGCGAGATGAAAGTCGTTAATGCCAAGATGATATAAAGATGCTTCCCTCGTGCCATAGTTAATAAGTGCGTATCTGGTGTGATGTTTCAAGATTGATCTGCCACTCCGGGTCGCAAAGCTTATGGAACTCCCGGATGAAATCAGGTCTCATACACGGCTCTCCGCCGCCGAATGTAACTCCGCCGTTTGTAGCAAGAAAATACAGATTGTCAATCCGAGTATCGGCATACAGTTCCTCCGGCGAATAATCGCGGCTACGGCCTCCGTCGCCCAGCGACTGCGGATTCAGACAATAGCGGCAACTGAGCGGACAACCATGGAACGCCACGAGCGTAGTGACGCCGTCGCCGTCAGTCGAGAGGCGATGCCGCGCTATTCCGATTATCTTTACCCGTTGCTCTTTCATGGGTCTATTATCTCTAATATCGCAAATTTACAACAAATAATCTGTAAATCAGTGATAATCGGGCAAGAAAATTTCGCATCCTAATTCTTTGAGGGACTTTCAGGTTTTCTCCCATTCAATAAACAATGCTTTTAATGCCGATAGTCCTTATTGTCATACAACAATAAGCAGGCAGATGATTAAAATATTATCTGCCTGCTGTCTGTCATAGTCCGGTTGGACGATATGCCGGACGAATAGTCGCGGGGGCGGATTGGTAATGGTATTGTGGCTCTGCCACCATCGACTCCTTTGAATCGTCAGTTTGGGACTGGTTATCTCTTACTTCGACCCTTTGGGCGTCGGACTGTTTGACTTCCTCGCCGTCCTTCTCATCATGCTTTGGTGCAAGGTCGGCGGTGATTTTGCGGTCAAGGGCGGCAAGGTCGGATTTGAGCTTTTTCAGTTCGTCCTCTTTGCCCCATTGCTTTGAGATGATGGCTTCGAGTTGAGGAACATCGGCTTTAAGCTTGGCGGTGCGTTCCTCGTATTGGGCGATGATGCCGGGTATCTTCTCCAGAGCGTTGACGAAGTTCATGCAGGCAGCGTGGGTGTCGCTCATGGCGATGAAGCCATTGTTGAACTTGTATTTGTAGTTGCCTTCCACCACAAAACGGTTCTGGACACCCTCGCGTCCGTCAACCAACGTGCGCTCCGAGATGATGCTAATCGGGAAGCCATAGACCTCGCCGATACGCTGGTACTGACCGTGCGTGTCGGTACGCTGCGCCAGCACTTGCAGGTGGATACCCATGTTCTTCTCGTCGGAAAGATTGCAGGTGTCGATGGTGAGATTGTTGAGCGGATTGCCGTCCTTATCTCTCCTTACGACTGCCTCGTAGCGGACTACATCGGCCTTCATCCTTTCGATTGCCGCCTCGTTGTTGGCAATGTCATGCGTTATAGTCTGGTGTCGGAACTTGGAATCTGAGATACCTTTGTTGTGTGCCTTGCGCTCACTCTCCAGCGATGCTATACGCTTTTCGAGTTTCGCCTTTTCCAACAGGTCTGTGTTGCCGGACAGGATCGCCATGTACTCCGAGAAGTTCATGCCGTTCTTCTCATCCATCGCGCCCTCGTCGATGGTTCTTGCTCCGAGTGCACCGGATTTGAGCTGGTCGATGAATGTCGCTTTGCAGTGTAGAAGGTTGAACTTATAGGAGTCCAAAGATTTCTCCACCGCATAGATAATCACATCGACCTTATTGTCAGCGTATAACTTCGCGATCTCATTGCCGGCTCGTATGCCTCTGCCGTCGCGTTGAGTCAAATCACTTGGGCGCCATGGTGTATCGCAATGATGAATCGCAACACATCTTCTTTGAGCGTTGACACCGGTACCCAACATACTTGTCGAGCCGAAAAGCACACGCACATCACCATCGTTCATCGCCTGAATCACAGCTTTGCGGCTACGCTCTGTCTTACACTCCTGAATGAACCGGATTTCGTGGGCCGGGATGCCGTAATCCTCAATCAGCTTACGCTTGATTTCGGAATAGACATTCCATTCTCCCGGTTTGTATGTCGATAAATCACTGAACACAAACTGTGTGCCACGTTGTGCATCATACTTGCGGTAATACTCCGCAATCATACGGGCGCAGTGAGAGGCTTTGTTGTTCGGGTCATCGCCATATTCCGGGGCAATCATGCGCATATCAAGAGCCATCTTTCGGGCATAATCAGTGGCGATAAGCATCTTTGCCTTTTCTTCGGTTTCGCTTAACGGAGCGCGTCCGAGAATGGTTGCGTCACCGGTTTTGGCAAACTCCATCAATTTCTGGATAAAATCCTCCTGTGCCGGTGTCGGCGGAATATTGTGGAGTATCTCATGCTTATGCGGACGGTCAACACCGACATCCTCAGCCGTTCTATAATCGGTAATCTCATTGTAGAACGCAGCCAGTTCAGGAACCTTGATAAAGTATCGGAATCTCTCCTTGGCGACAATATTATTGGTTACGTTGAACTCGAAGTCGGTGGTTTTCTTTGCGAATATCGCCGCCCAAGCGTCGAAACACCTAATCTCCTGCCTTTCAAGTTCATTCGGGCGAAGATACTTGAAAAGCAAGTACAGTTCAGTCAGGCTATTGGATATGGTGGTACCACTGAGAAAAGTAGCACCCAAATCCTTACCTGTCCGTTCCTGAATGGTGCGTATGGCATACAACAGATTGAGTGCCCTCTGGCTTCCTTCGCTGTTGCCCAACCCCGCCACTCGGTCATGTCTGGTATTGAACATAAGATTCTTGAACTGATGACTCTCGTCCACAAATATGTGATCTATACCCATCTGCTTGAAATCCACGACACTATCCTTGTTCTGCTCCATCTGATACTGTATGGTGGCAATCTTGGCAGTAAGGTTCTCCTTACGCTTGATTAAGCCTTTGAGCATACCACGCGATACATCGTGCCCTTGCTGCTTCACCACTTCGAGATTTTCCTCAACCGTATCAAGTTCCGCCTGAAGAATCTGCTGCTGCATTTCCGGCGACTGCGGTATCTTGCCGAACTGGTCGTGCGACATTATCACGCAGTCATAGTCGTTGTTCTTTATATTGTTGAAGAAATCCACACGCTTGTCAGCCTTGAAACTCTTTTCATCGGCGAACAATATCCGGGCGTTGGGATAGGCAGACTGATATGTCATGGCAATCTCGGCTACATTGGCTTTCAGACCGATAATCATCGGCTTGTGTGCCAGTCCGAGACGCTTCATTTCATGTGCTGCAATGCACATTATCAGCGTTTTACCCGTCCCGACCTCGTGGTCGCATATTCCACCGCCGTTCTGTTTCAGCATCCATATACAGTCCTTTTGGGACTGATAAATTGAGCTGATTCCATACCTATCGCCGAGGATTTTCATGTTCAAATCCGGGAAAGTCTGATGCGAACCATCGTACAGCGGACGTACGAAGCAATTGAACTTGTTGTTATACAAGTCCACCAGACGCTCCTTGAACTCCGGGCTTTGAGCCTCCAGCCATTCCGAGAATCCATTGCGGATTTCATCAATCTTGGTATTGGCGAGTTGGATAGCCTCGTTGTCCGGAACTTTTATGTCGTGTCCGTCCTCATCCTTACCGATTGACTTCTTTATGTCAGGTATGGTATTGTGAAGAGCGTGTTTAAGAAGGCTCATGCCGTCATAGACACGATAATAGCCTCTGACGCAAAATTCCTCCCATATCTTCATGTTCTTGCGGGAAGCGTCACATGAATACTCGTCCATCGAGGATGAATAGGCAATCCTTATGTCGGTTTCATAGAGGTGGCTCATGTATGCCGAGTATATCCCGGTCGGGATCCACCTCTCGCCGAAGTTGAAATCAAGCTCGTCGAACTCGATACGTCGGGGCCGGGCTTCCTCCAACGCTTTGAGGGAATCCTGCGACATTGCGATGAACGGCTCGATGCCGTCGTAACCGGGGAAGTCCTTTATCCGTTCTTCCTCGCGGTCTATCCACGCCTTGACTGCCTCGGCTTTGGCAACTACATTACCGGCAATGAATCGGTCTTTTATCTCGTAGTTGCTGACAAGCGGATTATAATAGATGTGTCCTTCAAGGTTTTCAACCATTGCGTCCTCATCCATATCCACAAGCGACGACATATATTCGAGATTGACCTCGCCGTATTTGTTGAGCGATGCCGTCAGTGCCTCCATAGGTGTATCGACGCTTGTAACCTCGTCAAGAGCGAATGAAACGGGATGGTCGAAGATGTCAGCCTTGACAAACTGACCGTTCTCGCCGCGCTCCAATGCCAGAGCATCCCGACCGTTGGCGTCCATCATAATGAACTTGACATTCTGCTTCTCGTTCAGGTTGCCATATTTCTCCACGAACTCATCATAATACTGATTGAGGTGTCCGCGCAGATGTTCACTCGGCTCGTGGGTCTCCGCCTCGTAGTTGTAGAGCTGCTGATAGGTTTCTGATATGGTAACATACAGCATGGCGCGTTTCTCCTGTTCAGGTTTGAGGTTGAGCGGCGTGAATGTTGCACCGGTCCTGCGAACATCCGACAGAAAACCTACCATGCCGTCGGCGACGACCATTGAGCCGTTCTTGTGGAAAAACTGAATATCCTCCGTGTAAGGACGGGGCGACATATCGCGCTCCGGCGCTTTCGGTTCGATGGGGATTGCCGTCACCTTTGAGGTGCGGTTTCGTCCGCCGGGGATAAAATCGCCCTCAGTCTTTTCAATGTATGTTTCGCCAGGAGCGATACCTGCGGCTTGTGCCGCCTCTTGAGCTTCTTTCTCCAGACGCATTTCCTCCATCTGGCGATGGGCAATAGACATCATTGTTTCATAGAATCCGTTGATGGGCGGATTATCTTCCCAGTTCAATGAACCATAAAACTCCAGTTCCTTTTCTGAAAGAGGTCGGAACTTTTTTACCGGAATGTCATTGACATTTACAGTCGGACGGGGCTTTGACTCCGAGGCTTCCTCTTTATGCTTCGGCTGCGGGCGCGGTTTGCCTATTGGCTCCAGTTCTCCGAAAAGATTGTAGGCGAAAAGACGCGGGTCGGGATTGTCCGAATAATCGGGTCTGCCGTCTGTTTCAATCTCTTGGGTTGGTGCTTCCTTTGGCAGCTCAACAGGTTTAGACTCAGCTTTTGGCGGCTGATTAGGCGTAACCGTCTCGACAACCTTCTGCTTGGTAGCCCTTTTCAGCTTCGGGTCTTCCAACTGCTCACATATAGCCACACGTTTGCCGGCCCGCACAAGTTTGGGCAGATATGTGTCGAGCGCATGATGCGGAAATCCGGCAAGTTCTATACGGTTGTCAATACCATTCATCCGGCGGGTCAGTGTAATGCCGAGTATCTCCGACGCTTCAACCGCATCCTTGCCGAAAATTTCATAGAAATCACCCACACGAAATAGAAGGATGGCATCGGGATGTTTCTTCTTCATCTCCTGATACTGTTTGAGCAAAGGCTCGTTCCTCTGCTCAATCTTCTCGGCCAAAGGCTTCTGCTTCGGAGGTTCGGGCTTGACTTCCGGCTCTACCTTCGGCGTTGGTGTCGGCTTTACAGGGTCAGGCGTAGGCGGTTTTATTCCGTTGGAATTATACAGTTCCAGATTCAGGCGCAGGCGCAACGACTCGTCGAGCGCCTTGCGTAAATCCTCGGCGATACCATCAACACCGCCTTCGTGCTTGTAGATGATGGCAGGTTTTCCAAACTGGTCTGTACCAACTTTTGCATCGGTACAAATCACGTTCTGCGGGAACGCCTGAAAGAACTTGTTGCCGGAGACTTTAGTACCACGGTCAACAACAGACTGAATGAAAAATTCCTCGTCGGCAGATAACGCTTTCTTCCCCGTGTGCTTTTGGAGTATAATCAGGTCTGAGCCTGCATCTGTTCCGGCATTGTCGGAGAAGGTATTGTTAGGCAGTCGTAACGCCGTTACAAGGTCGGCACGTTTCACAAGCTCCATCCTCACGAAAGGACTGCCCGCGTTCATCACACCCTGCGATGCAATGAAAGCAACAAGTCCACCCTCGCGCACTTGGTCGAGTGCCTTCAGGAAGAAATAATTGTGGATTGTCTTGGTAGCCTGACGGTAGGCAACATCCTTGCTTACGGCATACGCCGGGTCTGCGACAGCGAAATCCCCGAAAGGAACATTGGAAGCAGCGACATCGAAATATCCGTTGAAGTCGTGCTCTATCTTCTCAAAACCCTCAGTGCGGGTCAATATTGAAGGATGCAATGCCGATAGGATTTTGCCGGTGAGCAAATCCTTCTCATACGCCAGCACCTCCGCATCGGGGTACTTGTCATTCCGCAGGAAGGAATCAATAAAAGCACCCTGACCGGCTGACGGTTCCAGAAAACTTTTCACCTCGATACCGGAATATTTCAGTGCATCGGAAATGGCATCAATGACAGGTGCAGGGGTATAGAACGCCGTCAGCACAGAGGCTTTCAGCGAGTCCATATACCGGGCAAACTCCTTATCGTCCTTTGAATAATCATGGATAAGGCGACGCAGCTCGACAGTCGGCGCAAACAGTTCGATGTCCGATTTGCTCCACTTGGCGGCATCCGCCAACTCGTTGGCATCGTTGAGAATACATTTCAGCCCACCGAATCCGGCATACTTGCGCAACACCTCCCGTTCCTCGGCAGACTGCGCACCGCGCCCCTTGACACCGAGGCTAAACGCCATACGTATAGCCTCGATGTTATCTCGCATCGTTTGTAATCGGTTATAAGCCATTGCGGTATTGTTCTAAAATTTCCGCAATAGTGCCGGCAAGTTCATTCTGAAGTTCCGGATAATCCTCTCTGCTGAGAAAGTCGCCGTTTACCTCATACTTATCAAGAATTTTGTTGATGAAGCGTAGCCCGAGCAACAGCTCTGCCCAGTTCTGTTTCTGTACTTCTTCCGGGAGATCATTGTGGAACAATTCATCGAGAAGATTATAGATGACATCCCAGCGGGACACATAATATCCATTGAGAAGAACGCGCATGGCAAGCTCACGGGCCACAACGACATTGTGCCCTTCAAGACGGTATGCAGTATAGGAATTGTATGCTGAATCCGACCGGAAATTTATAAAATTCTCGTTTGACGCTTCCGGGAAATGATGGTCACGGAGATGACCTTGGAGATAGACGCGGAAATCGTCCAGCTCCATTATATGTAGTTGTTTCATAACTCGGGAATTAGTGGTTATCCCGATGCCTTTCCGTAACGCAACATCCAATGTCGCAACAGGATATAAAGAAAGGACACCGGGTATCCCTCCCGATGTCCGACCACTAAATCCGCGTCAAAAATGAAACAAAAACATTATGACGTCGAATCAGGTGCAAATATAATCATTTATTCGGACACGGGAGGGATATTAACGGTATTTAATTGTATGGGTCATGCGGATTTAACCTTTGACTTGCGGTTCCGGCGGCTTTTCTTCCGCATGGCCCGCTTCTCCGCCGGGGACAGTGCGAAAGCGTCGATTACACGCCTGACGATGAGGTTGTAGAGCTTTTCCTCGTCGCGGGTGAGGTCGGTAGGATGCAGTCCGGTGGTCACGATTCCGTGGCCGTTGTATCGGTTTTCTCCGAGGCGGAAGTTATGGCGGCGCGAGGGTTTGCCTTTGGGTACTGACGCTCCCCACTTGCCGTTGAAGCGAAGCACCTCCTTGTTCCGGCGCATCAGCTTCCATACTCCTGCCGGTATAGTGTTCTGCATCACCAGCGGGTAGGATATGAGTTTCTTGGCGTAGAGGGTGTAGGCGGTCTGTATTGTTTTCTGGTGGTCGAAGTCCAGTTCCGTGGCTGCATCCACCATCAGGGCAGTGAGGTTATAGAGCGGCAGAGCATCGGTTACGACGGCGACATAGTTGTCGGCGAAGCCATAGTCCCCCTCTTTGGGAGCCGGGATGCCGAGCTTTTCGGCGTCTTTCTCGGCCTGAACGGTGGAGACTTCCTCCACTATCGGGTCGCCGACGAGCGCCACACTCTCCTGCGTGGCTTTTACAAGATGGTTGTATATCGACTCGCCGAGCCATGTCTCGTATTCTGTAATGTCAGCAGGCCCGTGCATTATGCCGTGGCGTATGGCGCCTTTTGTGAGTATCGGGAGCCATGCCCTGCGTACCTCGACGGGGCAGGCGATGAAGTAGTAGATATTGAGGAAGTCGAGGTCGCCGCCGATTTCGGGAATCATGGCATTGACGACGGTACGGCTCATCTTCCAGAGAGCCTTGATTGTGGCGAGTTGCTTGGTGTCCTCGGCGGTTTTCTTGTATCCTACGAGATGGTCGTAGTCGCGCATGGCGAACTTGAAGTTATGGGCGTACACCAGACGGCAGTCCATATTGGTGGAGAGGACGAAACTCTCGTCAGGCGAGAAAGTGGCTTCGATTACCCGGCCGTTTGTCCATGTCACGGCATAGCCGTTGCCGAGGTAGTAGCCTTCATGCTTTTCGTTTGCGCCGATTGCTCTGGCGATTGTGTCAGCCGTGAGCTGGTGGTCCGTCACGACTGTTATGAGATTTTTCTGTTTCATTTTTACGTTTTTATATTGGTGGATATTTGGAGATAGTGGTCTTTTGAAAAAGCACCGGAGATTCCGGACTCTCACGGATGCCGTTTTCAGTTCAGGGAATTACCCGTGTATAGGCGTGTTACATCTTGGGACCTTTGGGCTTACGTTGCTGTTTCGCCTGTTCCTCGTTCTTGGGAGAGGTCTGGTATTTCTGAAGCGGCTCTGCGACGTGCTTTGTCGCCTCGTTGGTCAGACCGTCGGTATTGACCGCCTTCTGTGTCTTGGATTCCTCGGCCACCGTCACACGCGGGTCGTTGAGCGATGTTGTGGGACGCTGCTTCTCAGGGTTGAATTTGAGATATACCGTGTTGAGCTGCCCTTGCTTGTCGGGAATGTTCGTCAGTTCCACGACTTTGCCGGCGGTATAGTCGGCCTGCTGCTGAGGTGTCATCGGTACGCCGGCCCATTTCGATATGGGCTTGATTTTTCCGTCTTTCGTCATCCATGACGACTGCTGCTGACCCTGCGCCTTCTGTTCTTTCTGCTCCTGACGCCTTGCGCCTCCGGGTACGAACTCCACACCACGGCGGTCTGCCGATACCTGAAGCACGACATTATATGTCTTGCCGTTCTTGTCGGAGATTTCTTTCGGGGGGAGAGCCTTTCCCTGTTTCAGCTCGTTGATCTCGGCCATCGTCAGTTTGGTGTTGCCGATGGTGTCGCGGATGTAAACATCCTTGACGGGAATGGATACGATTTCGTTGGTGTAGCGGTCGATGCTGACGAATGACGGTATTTCCTCGCCGTTCTTTCCGGTGAGTTCAACCACCTTGCCGAGATTGCCGGTCTCGCGCAACGCGGCCTTGTCCTCTTTCGAGAATTTGTAGCCCTCAAACTCCTGGTCGAGTTTCGGTTCGCGGTGGATGAAATGGGGTACCACCTTGACATTGCCGTCGGGGTCAGTTCTGAACGACAGGCGGGCGTCGATAGGGAATTTCTCCCCGGCGAAAGTCGGCGTCACTGTGACGAGTCTTGACTTCCGGTTGTAGAGCATCTCTTTCAGGTCGCCGCTCTTTTCAAGTTCGGCACGGTCGATGCCCCATTTCTCTTTGAGGTTGTCCCAGTCTATTTTGCTTTCGTCGATTGCGCTGTGTCTGGCCTCTTTTTCAGGAGCCTCTGCATTTCCGGCAGAATTGTTGTCCTGTTTCGCGGATTGGGCAGATTGTTCAACCTTCGGCTCCGGCGTCTGCTCCACATCCTGAGATGTCTGTGTCACCTCGACTACATTGTTTTTGAGCATCTCGGCATTTGCCACGGGGTCTTTGGCGAAGTCGCCGATTACGGTGCCCACCGTGTCGTAGCGGTCGGCTGGAACGCGGAAGAATCCGAATGTCGAGGGATTCCTGCACTGGCGCACGAAGTTCGACATGAAGGCTTCGAGAGGGTTCTGACCTTTGGAGAATTTCACAAGGTCAGAGAGTTTCGCCGACTTTACATCGGTCATCTTGGGTGTGCCGTCCTCGTTGAGTCCGGTCACTGCGCCTACCTGCCCGGTTTCGTTGTTGCGGGCGATAAGCACTTCTTCTTGATTCAGGTCTTTTGCCATAAATTAAAAAGGTGTTTTGGGTTAGAGACTGGCGCCATTGTAGGCGCGATAATTATTGTGTGTGAAAGTGTGTGCTGTTTTTGTCTTACCGGCCAGCGAAGGCTTCAACCACATCCGCGATGCGGTACGAAATCTTGCTGTTTTTTCCTGTGCCATGTCTGGTAAAGGCTATCTCGCCGTTTTTCCTCATGTCGTAGAGTTTTCGCTCCGACACACCGTACTGCTCACAGACCTCACGGGTCGTCATTGTCTGCTTGTCGGGATCGAGTACGGAGAAGCCTTGAAGGAGACCTATGAATTTCCTCCCGAATCCCTCCAGCCGTGCGTCGAGCTTTGTTTCCAGCTCCTTAATCATCCGGCAGAGGGTCTTGAACTCATGCGAACTTATCATAGGGCGGGAACTTTTTTATACTTATTCCTTATTTCCTCCAGCACGGCCTCGCTCCATTTGAGATTGAGGCGACGGATGGCTTTCAGCAGGGGCAGAAGGTGGTATAACACCTCCCGGCCACGCTCTATCCATGTGAGCTGGTAGCGTCGGCGCACCCTCTGGAGCTGACGGGTTGACATGTGCAGCAGACGGGCCGCCATAGCATTGGGGATTGGCGGGATTGAGGATATTTCATCCTTGTCCTCTTTCGCCTCTTTCTTCTTCCTGTCCTCTTTGGTCAGGAGGGCGAGTATCAGCGACAGGGTTTCTTCGAGAGTGACCGTGCGCTGATAGAGCATTTCCAGTGTAATCTGTTGTTCCATTCTTTTTCGGATTTAGTGTTACGCTGGCAAAGGTACATAGACGCCGGAAGGTCACTTGGGAACGTTACGGGAACGTTCCCGAAAATAATTTTTGGAGTGGAAAAGACAAAGCGCCGGCCATTGATATATAGCCGACGCTCCGTCAACGGGTTAGCTGTATATCAACTGAAATCGAGACTGCCGAGATTTTTTGCGAGATTGTCCATGTCGTGACTGATTTTCTCGTTTGTGATACGGGCGTATATCTGCGTCGTCTGGATATTCGTGTGGCCGAGCATCTTGCTCACCGACTCAATAGGCACACCCTTTCCGAGCGTCATCGTAGTGGCGAATGTGTGCCGGGCCAGATGAAACGTGAGGTTCTTCTCGATGCCACAGATGTCGGCTATCTCCTTGAGATAGCAATTTAGTTTTTGGTTCGTGATTATAGGCATGAGCTGACCGTCCAGATACTTGCCCTCGTACTTTTTCAGTATCTTGAGAGCAGGAGGGAGCAGCGGCACCGTCACTTTCGTGTCGGTTTTCTGACGGTGGGTCACTATCCACAGACGACCGTCGAACATTTTCTGTATGTTATCGACACGGAGATTGGCGAGGTCGATGTATGCCAGCCCGGTGAAGCAAGCAAAGATGAAGATGTCGCGCACCTGTTCCAGACGCTTGGAGGCAAACTCCTTTTCCATCATCTTTTTCAGGTCGTCTTCCGTCAGGAAGCCACGGTCAACACGCTGCACGGAGATTTTGTAGCCGTTGAAGGGGTCAACGAAAATCAGTCCGGCCCTGATTGCCTTGTTGATGACCTGCTTGAAGAACTTCATGCACTTATAGGTGGTGTTCTGGCTGTAACCGTATTCAGTGCGCAGGAAGAACTCAAGATCCACGATGAACTGGTACTTGATTTCACGCAGGGGAATGTCGGTGATATTGTATTTCTTCTTCATGAACTCCACCACACGGCGATACATCCGCTCATATTTCTGATAGGTGGGATTTGCCTTGCTGATACCTATGAGTTTCTTGGTATCTTCAAGGTGCTGGAGGTAGAGAGGCACCAGTGATTCCTCTTTGGCGGTGATACCTGTAAAGGCGTTCTTCACCATTTCGGCTGTAACGTAGCCATGTCGGTTGAGGATGTCGTAGTAGTGTTCTTTGAGAACGACCCTCATGTCTTCGAGGCGCTTGTTGATTTCAAGGATTTTTGCAGAGCGTCCGATAGCCTTCATTGCCTTGACATCCCATAGTTCCGGTTCCACTGCTACGGTGGAGTTGATTCTCTCGTATTCTCCGTTCACGGCAATACGAATAGTTATCGGGCACTTGCCCTCCTTATTCTTATAGTTGCCACGGATATGGAAAAGAATCTTGAATGTGTTCTTTTTCATTTTCGCTTTGGATTTAGTGTCATCATTATCCGCGTTATGCGGTTGGATGTAATGATAACGAGTTTGACATTATTTTCGATTGGACGCTTGAAAGTCAAACTCACGCCATATAAGCGACTTACGCGATTTTTAACATAGGCGACTTACATTGGACGATGCTTTTCACCGCTAAAATCACGGAATTAGATTGCATTGTCAGACATCGTGTCGGACAGCCGTTTTAACACATCGTGGTTAGCAGGTTAAAATGTCGCCATGGAGGGAATCGAACCCTCGTCCAAACGAGGAAATCATAAGCTTTCTACATGCTTATCTTTGCCTAAATTTTCGTGCAGCGGCAGAACCAAAGCCATCAACCGTTGCCTTATCCTCTAAATTTTCACCCGCGCCACGAGGCTGACACGAACTATCCCCGATTTGACTGCACCACTTTATCGGAATGCTTCGGAGCAACAGCTTCCGAGTGATGTCACGTCCCAGCACCTGGTGCCGGGATTAAGCTTCAATCTACTATACTTCGATTAAGCAGCGAGAGCGTAACGAGTTTCGCCAGATAAAATTTTGAGGACTGAGATTAAAGTGCAAATCAACGACGCACTGCATGCTTACTTACCATTTCTGCCCGCTGTCAAATCCAGTCAACCCCATGACTTTGTAACGGTCTGAAATTTAAAAGATTGCGTAACTCATTGCTAAGTAGGGAGGGTGAAAAAGGGATAAATGCTACTTTATTTTTCATCCTCTACCGCTTTCTTTGGCCCAAAGATACATATTCTTTTATTAGCAATCACCATATATTTACAAATATTAGCTAATACTGACTTTTCGTGATAAAAACAATAATCTTCCATACATAGAATATGTGCACCCCATTGTCATCAATGTTCAAACAGCTACCAAAGCCAGTATCCGTTGACGGAATTACCCCCTGCAAGAGGGAATATCTATCTTCTGTAATGGATATTTGCACAAAAGAGATGGGAAGTTAACGGAAAAAGTCTCTGAAGTTAACTGAAAAACCGGAAAGAATTAAGGAAGCAATCTATCCCAAACTTTGGTTTTTCCATACCCAACCTTGGGATGTCTAAACCAAGGTTGGGTTTAGACATCCCAAGGTTGAAAAGAAAGTTCTTCCGTACAAGCAACAATTCCGCCAACAGATTCCTATTATATAAATACACCCTCGTTTAACAGATGTAGCCGTAATACTTGTATACACCGCGATTGCATCTACTTTTCAGGTTATTATAGTGTTCTCTCTTTCTTTTTAAAAGTGAATGATATGTTTCGTCTAATAATGATTTGAATTCCCCGGTAGCGTCTTGGAGGATATTTTTAGTAAGAGGAAGACCCTTCGGACAATAAAAGCCGATACTTCGGACTATTTTATCCCTTTATTTCACACATTAGCCGTATTTTTGTCAACAAAAGAAACAATAATAACCAAGAGATTTTTAGAACATATCATGAAGAACCTTATTGCCCTAACCCTGCTGCTTGGAGGAAGCACACTGCTCTGCGCACAAAAGCCTGCCAAAACACCGGCAACCTACAAGCCGGTGAAAAGTGAAATGTACCGCAAAGGTTGGATAGACTTCAACAAAAACGGAGTGAAAGACGTGTACGAAGACCCCTCCGCCCCGCTCGAAGCACGCATCGAAAACCTGCTGCAACAGATGACGCTGGACGAAAAGACCTGCCAAATGGTCACCCTCTACGGCTACAAACGCGTACTGAAAGACGACCTCCCCACCCCCGAATGGAAAGAGCTGCTCTGGAAAGACGGTATCGGCGCCATCGACGAACACCTGAACGGCTTCCAGCAATGGGGGCTGCCTCCCTCGGACAATGCCTACGTCTGGCCCGCCTCGCGCCACGCCTGGGCACTGAACGAGGTGCAACGGTTCTTTGTGGAAGATACCCGTCTCGGCATCCCCGTAGACTTTACCAACGAAGGCATACGCGGCGTGGAAAGCTACCGCGCCACCAACTTCCCCACCCAACTGGGACTGGGACATACCTGGAACCGTGAACTGATTCGCCAAGTAGGACTCATCACCGGACGCGAAGCCCGCATGCTGGGCTACACCAACGTCTACGCCCCCATCCTCGACGTAGGACGCGACCAGCGCTGGGGACGCTACGAAGAAGTTTACGGCGAATCTCCCTACCTCGTAGCCGAACTGGGCATCGAAATGGTGCGCGGCTTGCAGCACAACCACCAAGTGGCCGCCACCGGCAAGCACTTTGCCGCTTACAGTAACAACAAAGGCGCCCGCGAAGGCATGGCACGCGTGGACCCGCAAATGTCGCCGCGCGAAGTGGAGAACATACACATCTACCCCTTCAAACGCGTCATCCGGGAAGCTGGCATGCTGGGCGTAATGAGTTCGTACAACGATTACGACGGCATCCCCGTGCAGGGCAGCTACTACTGGCTCACCACCCGCCTGCGTGGCGAAATGGGATTCCGTGGCTACGTCGTATCCGACAGTGACGCCGTAGAATACCTCTACACCAAGCACGGCACCGCCAAAGACATGAAAGAAGCCGTCCGCCAAAGCGTGGAAGCCGGACTGAACGTACGCTGCACCTTCCGCTCGCCCGACTCCTTCGTCCTTCCCCTCCGCGAACTGGTGAAGGAAGGCGGACTGAGCGAAGAAGTCATCAACGACCGCGTGCGCGACATCCTTCGGGTAAAGTTCCTCATCGGTCTGTTCGATGCCCCCTATCAGACAGACCTTGCCGGTGCCGACCGTGAAGTGGAAAAAGAAGAGAACGAAGCCATTGCCTTGCAGGCATCCCGCGAGTCCGTCGTTCTGCTGAAGAATGCCGGTGAACTATTGCCCTTAGACATCAACTCCACCAAGAAGATTGCCGTCTGTGGTCCCAATGCCAATGAAGAAGGCTACGCGCTGACCCATTACGGCCCACTTGCCGTAGAAGTGACCACTGTGCTGGAAGGCATTCAAGAAAAGACAAAAGGCAAGGCAGAGGTGCTCTACACCAAAGGCTGCGACCTGGTGGACGCCCACTGGCCCGAAAGTGAAATCATAGACTATCCTCTGACCGACGACGAGCAAGCCGAGATAGACAAAGCCGTAGAAAATGCCCGCCAAGCTGATGTTGCCGTCGTAGTATTGGGCGGCGGACAACGCACCTGCGGCGAAAACAAATCGCGCACCAGCCTCGACCTGCCCGGCCGGCAGTTGCAACTGCTTCAAGCCATACAAGCCACGGGCAAGCCCGTCGTACTGATACTCATCAACGGACGCCCGCTCTCCATCAACTGGGCAGACAAGTTCGTCCCCGCTATCCTCGAAGCCTGGTATCCCGGCTCCAAAGGCGGAACAGCCCTGGCCGACATCCTCTTCGGCGACTACAACCCCGGTGGAAAGCTGACGGTGACCTTCCCCAAGACCGTAGGGCAAATCCCCTTCAACTTCCCCTGCAAACCTTCTTCACAGATAGACGGCGGTAAGAATCCGGGACCTACGGGCAACATGTCACGCATCAACGGAGCACTCTACCCCTTCGGTTACGGCTTGAGCTACACCACCTTCGAGTACTCCGACCTCGACATCACCCCCCGAGTCATCACCCCGAACGAGTCTGCCACCGTCCGCCTGAAGGTGACCAACACCGGCAAACGTGCCGGAGATGAAGTAGTGCAGCTCTATATCCGCGACGTACTGAGCAGCATCACCACCTACGAAAAGAATCTTGCAGGCTTCCAGCGCATCCACCTCGAACCGGGCGAAGCCCAGGAGCTGTCCTTCACCATCGACCGCAAGCACCTGGAGCTTCTGGACGCCGACATGAAATGGGTGGTGGAACCCGGCGACTTCGTGCTCATGGCCGGCGCCTCTTCCGAAGACATCCGCCTGAACGGAACGCTGACCGTAGAAGACTACCAGACCCGTGCCAAAGCCATTGAAGCCCAAAAACCAGCAAAGCGTGTGAGTGCCAGCACCAACCCAGAGGATGCCGAAAACGTGCTCGACGAAAAAATCAATACCGCATGGCAAGGAAATAAGGGAGATTATATTACCTTTGCCTTGAAGAACGGAGCCAAGGTAGATAAAGTTGCCATTGCCTTTACACGTGACAACAACCTGCCGGCAACCTTCGAAATCCAGCTCTCGGGCGGTGGCGGACAGTTCCTCACCGTATATTCGGGCACCGTCAGCGAATACGGCAAACTGATTTCCTATCCGTTCAAAGGCACTACCGCCAGCGACCTCCGCATCGTGCTGAACGATGACCGCGTCAGTATTGCCGAAGTTAAATTTTAATGTGCTAATGTGCCAATATGCTAATGTACCAATGACCATGCAGCATATACAGCGCAGCCAATTAGCACATTAGCATATTGGCACATTAACACATTAAATTAATGAAAACACTTCTTTTCTGTATGCTCGGATTAGGTTTGACAGCATGTGGCTCTTCTCCAAAGGGCACTAACGGTGACCAGGACGAACTCGCCATGCTAATAGGTACTTACACGAATGGCTCAAGCAAGGGTATCTATACCTTCCGCTTTAATCAGGAGACGGGAACAGCCGTTCCGCTCAGTTCAGCGGCATTGCCCAATCCCTCCTACCTCGTCCCCTCGGAAGATGGCGAATTTGTCTATGCCGTCAGTGAAATGAACGACAGCACAGCAGCCCTCAGCTCCCTTGCCTTCGACCGGGAAACGGGAGAACTGCGCCTGCTGAACACCGTTCCCACCTTCGGCGCCGACCCCTGCTACGTGGCCACCAATGGCCGGGAAGTGTTGACTGCCAACTACAGCGGTGGAACCATGTCCGTCTTTCCTTTACAGAAAGACGGCACTTTGGCTCCTGCAGACACGCTCTTTCAAGGCTCTGCCACCGGTCCCGACGCCATACGGCAAGCCACTCCCCACATCCATTGCACGGTCTTTTCACCGGACGGAAAGTATATCTTCGCCACCGACTTCAGTGCCGACCGCATCCTGCGCTTTGTGATGCACCCCGACGACCCTATTCCTCATGCTTCTCTGGAAGCCGTTGGCATTGAGGCAGATTCCGGCCCGCGCCATCTGACATTCAGCCCTAACGGGAAGTTTGCCTATCTCATCACCGAACTGTCCGGTAAGGTCATTGCCTTCAGTTACGACGACGGCTGCCTGGAACAGATACAGACTATCACAGCCGACACCGTAGCCGCCCGTGGAAGTGCAGACATCCACCTCAGTCCGGATGGGAAATACCTCTACGCCAGCAACCGTCTGAAAGAAGACGGCATCGCCATCTTTGCCGTGAATCCCGAAAATGGGACCTTGGCAAAGGTAGGTTATCAGCCCACCGGCATCCATCCCCGCAACTTCAACATCACGCCCAACGGTAAATACTTGCTTGCCGCCTGCCGCGACAGCAATGTCATTCAGGTATACAAACGAAACGAAGTTACCGGACTCTTGGAAGATACTCATCAGGACATTGTAGTCGACATGCCGGTTTGCGTACAGTTCGTCAGCTCTGTTAATAATTTATAAAGCAATATTTAGCAAAGATAACTTCATTAACTTTGTCCCTTAGCTAAATCAGTCTAAACGAATGTACATTATGAAGAAGAATATATTGATGCTCTCAGCTCTGTTCTTGTCTACCACTGCCCTGGCGCAAACAGACGTAACCACCGGTGTGATGCGTGGCAAAGACTACGGAGTGACTTATATGTTACCCAAAACAGAAATAGAAATCGTATTGCAAGCCACCAAGCATACCTACACTCCCGGAGAATTTTGCAGATATGCCGACCGCTATCTGCGTCTCAACAACGTGTCTGCCGAACCCGAGGAGTTCTGGACACTGGATAAGATAGAAACCCGCATAGCCGGTGTACCGGATAAGGACAACGTCTATTTCGTGAAGATGAAAGACAAGACCGTAGCACCCCTTATGGAGCTTACCGAAGACGGAATTGTCCGCTCCATCAACATTCCGTTCAGCGGTAAGCCTGCTGCCAAGACGCCCGAAGCCAAAGCCACCGAAAGCAGCATTGACCCACGCAGTTTTCTGACGGAAGAAATACTGATGTCCAACTCCAGTGCCAAGATGGCCGAGCTGGTGGCTAAGGAAATATACAGCATCCGCGAAAGCAAGAATGCCCTCCTGCGCGGCGAAGCAGACAATATGCCCAAGGACGGCGCCCAACTCAAGCTGATGCTTGACAATCTGAACCAGCAGGAAACGGCTATGACGGAAATGTTCTCGGGCAAAATAAAGAAAGAACCCAAGACATTCACCATCCGGCTGACGCCTAAAGAGATGAAAGATGAAGTGGCTTTCCGTTTTTCCCGAAAGCTGGGAGTGGTGGCCAATAATGACCTTGCCGGTGAACCGTATTATATCAGCGTCACCGACCTCAAAAGTCCCGATGTATCTGCCACCGAGGAAGGCAAAAAGAAAGTGGACGGTGTAGCCTATAACCTTCCGGGCAAGGCACAAGTGACATTGGTGTATAACAATAAGAAATTGTTTGACGACCAACTTCCCATTACCCAATTCGGCACCGTAGAATACCTCGCACCGGTACTGTTCAACAAGAATTCTACCATCAAAGTGCTGTTTGATACGGCAACGGGAGGATTGATAAAAGTGGATAGGGAATAAAGGAATTCTAATTCCGGATTGTCAACTGGATAAATCCATCCTTACGCAACTGCATTACGTAGGCGGTGACCCGGGGAATATAATTCTCTTCCTCCCCAAAGTGCCTGGCAAGTAGATAGATGATTTCGCGCACGGTACGATGTCCATCTATCAGATTCCAGACAGCTGTACCGTGTTCTTCCAGCCTCACATGGATGTCAGGAGACATCCCCTTCGGCAATAAAAAACGACGCATCCATTCGTATTTAAACCGTGGGTAGGCGAGTACGGCGCACTCACCTTCCCATTCGGTTGTTATATGTCCACAGCGGACCGGAACAGCGTCCAACAGACTTACTTTTCCTTCGGGTATTTCCATCATACGGTATCCGCTTTTCCTATTATTTCTGAATATTAGGCTCTTCCAGCTTATAACCATACTTCTTGTCTGCCTTCTTCAGCAGTAGAGCCACTATAAGGGACAAGCAGGCAATACCGGTAAAAATGCACATAGGCACCGTATAGTCATACATATTCGTTCCATCTGGTTTCTTGCCGGATATACAATAGGCATCAAGCACCCACCCTATCAATGTAGGAATACCCCAAAGACCGATATTCTGGATAAAGAAAATCAATGCGTATGCCGTACCCAACTGGCTTACCGGGAATATCTTGGCCACAGCCGGCCACATGGCAGAAGGTACCAGCGAGAAAGCGATACCCAAAATTATCATCAGCACAATAGCTACCAGCCAATAGTTTATATCGGGAATAGCATAAATGAAATGCACACATATCAGCATGGCCGAGCCCAGCAGCATGATAGATGCGGACTTGCCCCGCTTGTCAATGAAACCACCAAAGACCGGAGTCAGAATCAGCGCTCCCAATGCCGGAAGTCCGGCAAATGTACCGGCCACATTCTCATTGATACCGTATTTGATAATCATCAACTCGGAAGCAAACTTCTGGAATGGGAATACACAAGAGTAGAACAATACACACAGCAATGCTATCAGCCAGAAACCGGGATTGACCAGAATATTCTTCACATCCTTAAAAGAGAACTTCTCTTCCTCATCTTCCGTACCGGCAGCAATGGCAGCAGCTTCCATCTGTTTGTCCAGCTTCTTGTCCATCACTGCAAAGACGAAGAAAGCAATCATACCGCCCAACAACAGAACCAAACCCAACAACACCGGTGTGGAAATACCGAAAGCACGGGCCAAAGGAATGGCTACGGCATAACCGGCTTGCGAACCGATACGTGCTAAAGCGACTTGTACCCCCATAGCCGTGGCAAGCTCTTTCCCCTTAAACCACTTGGCTATGATTTTGGAAACTGTAATACCGGCGACCTCCGCTCCTACTCCAAAAATGGAATAACCGGCAAAAGCAACAAACACACCCGTTTTATAGCCAAATATTTCATTGATTCCGAATAAAGTCGCGTCGGCACCGGCAAGTCCCGTCATTGCATAGTATTCAAGTGCTGTACCACCTACCATCAGGATAGTTGCCAGCTTTCCGGTGAAACGGATACCAAAGCGGTCGAGGATTAATCCTCCCCAAATCAACATCAGGAAAAAAACATTCAGAAAACTATAACCACCGGTAAAGAATCCGAAATCGGTACTCGACCAAGCCAAGTCCGTTTCCAACATTGTCTTCAACGGTGCTACCACGTCGTTTACATAATAAGCTGCCATCATCGTAAAGGCAACAATCACCAATGCCCCCCAACGGGTAGCCTTGGAATCATTCAATTTAAGTTTGAGTTGTTCTGTCATTGTACTATTTGGATTTCAATTTATTAATCAGATTGCATAAATTGCTGACAAAGGTAAATAAATACTTCATCAAAACGAAAAAAGGCTGACACCTTTTCAGTATCAACCTTTCTCTTATTTTTCCAAGCGGGAGTCATCCGCAATATCCTTATCTTATTCTGCTGCAGGGGCTTCTGCTGCAGGAGCAGGAGCTTCAGCCGGAGTTGTAGCTGCAGGGGCCTCCGATTGCGGAGCTTCTGTACCTACGGGCATGTTATAAGGATTAGTTTTTTCTTCTTGTTGCGCCTGTTCCAGAATCACATCACCGCCCTTGCCTGTGGAAGAAGGAATAGTGTAAGCAGAAACAATACTGAAGATCTCCAAAAATCTGATTTGGTCTGCAAAGTAAGCATTTTTTTTTGGATAATTCAAACTTAATTTTTTAATAATTTCAAGCGCCTTGTCATATCGGTGCTGTTTTATATAGATTTTGGCTAAAGTTTCCGTAAAACAGCTATCGTCCAACTCTTCCGTTACCGGCGATACGGAGGGTTCTTCCTCTTCTTCAGTCTCTTCCTCCTTCTCTACAAGAAACTCCCTTCTCGTATCCGAGGCATCCGAAGACTCACTCTTTTGGATAAAGTCATCTATCAATTCATGCCCGCGCAGTTTAGGCACTTCCGACTCATCTTCTGCATCCACACCGGGTTCTTCCTGCATTAAATAGGCCGTATAATCCACCGCATAATCCAGCTCCGTATGCTGTGAATGCTCTTCGGGAACAGTAGCCAGAAATGCGTCAATCAAGGAAAGGGTACGGTCCACACTCGGCTCTTTCTCCAAATCGCCGGAAAACAGCGACGAGACCTTCCGGGATTTCAAAGTATAGCGGTCACCCTCTATAAAGTAAAACAGCACACGACGGTCTGCCACATACAACACAGCCTTGCGCAACTCCGCGCCAAAGTTGATGTCGTGCAGCAGATAGAGGTTTTTCAGATAGAGCAAACGGAGCGACTGGAAATAAGGATAGCGTGCCACCAATGTGCGAAGCTCGTACAAAGTATCCCTATTCAGCGTCTCGGGATGCTGAATCCATTGTTGCAAATGGGTAGGCGTCATGAGTTTACCAGTTAGCTACAGTTGCATTGAAAATCTGTTCGGCAATGTCTTTCACCATCAAGGTTATCAGCTGGTCCTGCACTTCGGTCAGCAATTTTGAGGAATCATAGGTCTGGAAAGCCGAGAACTGCTGTTCAAAGTCCTCCTCATGGTTCGTGTTATTGGTGTAGCGCACGTTGACAGTCAGCGTCACCTTCACCTTCGAAGAGTAGCCGCTGGCATCCACCGATTCATTATATTGATTGTAGCCGGTTATTTCTCCGTCTATTTCCAGGTCTCCTCCGGAATTCACCAGTTGCAGGCGAGTCTGCTGAATGAACATATCCTTCATTTTCTGGTTAAATTCTGTTGCCAGCGGTGCATATACATACTCTGCCCGGTTCTGGAAATCGGCAATGGAAATCGTTTTTACCTTTGTATAGTCGATAGAGCTTATCGGAGCAAGTCCCAACTTCATACTACATGAATTCACCAGAAATAACAAGCTTACCAACAAGGAAGCAAATGCCGCTTTTTTAATCCAATCCATATTCTTTTATCTTTCTGTATAACGTACGCTCAGAGATATTCAAATCCTGAGCCGCACTCTTACGCTTGCCGTGATGTTTTTCAAGCGCCTTACGTATCATTTCTTTCTCCACTTCATCCAGGGAGAGTGACTCCTCCACATATTCTTCCGTATCCTGGAAATCATCGTCCACCGGAGTAACCGGCTTTACCGAAGGATGTATAATGGTGGGGACACTGGATGTTACCGGAGGTACCACCGCCGGAGTAGCCGGCGTATAGTAGGCCGATGTGGCAACCGCCGGATTGGCTACCGTTCCCCTTTCAGCCATAATCTCATGCACCAGCTTTTTCAAGTCCGTTACATCCTGGCGCATATCAAACAGAACCTGGTAGAGAATTTCCCGTTCACTCCCGAAGCTCTTGTCCTCCTTCACTCCAAACAAGGCAGGCAGGCGCTGCATATTGTTCTGCTCAGGCAGATAGCCCTTCAGTATGGATGCATTGATTTCACGATTGGTCTCAATGATGGATATCTGCTCGGTGATATTCTTCAACTGGCGCACATTACCCGGCCATGAGTAGCCCAGCAACACTTGCTTGCCGTCTTCCGTCAGCTGAATGGCAGGCATACGGTACTTTTCTGCAAAGTCCGAAGCAAACTTTCGGAACAGCAGCACCACGTCTTCACCGCGTTCGCGCAATGGAGGGACCTGAATAGGAACTGTGTTCAAACGGTAATACAAGTCTTCACGAAAACGTCCGTCAGCAATGGCTTGTGTCAAGTTTACATTGGTAGCGGCAACAATACGCACATCGGTCTTTTCCACCTTAGAAGAACCTACTTTGATGAATTCACCGCTCTCGAGCACACGCAACAAGCGTGCCTGGGTAGGCAAAGGCAATTCGCCGACTTCATCAAGGAAGATTGTTCCGCCGTTGGCCTCACCGAAATACCCCTTCCGTTCGCCGATAGCCCCGGTAAATGCGCCCTTCTCATGACCGAACAGTTCCGAGTCAATCGTCCCTTCGGGAATGGCTCCACAGTTCACGGCAATGTACTGTCCATGCTTGCGCCGGCTGTACTGGTGTATTATCTGCGGAAAGCTCTCCTTTCCCACACCACTCTCTCCGGTAATCAGTACAGACAAGTCGGTGGGCGCTACCTGGATAGCGATATCAATGGCACGCATCAGCGCTTCATTGTTGCCGATAATGCCGAAACGTAATTTTACTTGTTGTATTTCCGCTTTTGTCATTCTACAAATCTTCTTCTACACTATCGAGTTTCAGTTTGTCGCTATCGTCACGTTTCTCGTAATATTGCTTGCGCAGCGGATTTGCATGTGCCTCTTTCTCACGCTGGCGGTTACGGAACACATCTATTGCCACATAGATAGCCTGCCGGAATGAATCTTCAGAGGCGATTCCTTTCCCGGCAATATCGTAGGCCGTGCCATGAGCAGGCGAAGTGCGTATCACCGGCAAGCCGGCAGTATAGTTCACGCCCTCGTCCATAGCCAATGCCTTGAACGGTGCCAGCCCCTGGTCGTGATACATGGCCAGGATACCATCAAAATGGGTAAAGTTATCTGAGCCCATAAACCCGTCTGCCGGATAAGGACCATAGCAAAGCATACCCTTAGCAGCCATTTCGTTGATGGCCGGAATGATAATCTCCTGCTCTTCAGTTCCCAGCAATCCGCCGTCTCCTGCATGCGGATTCAGCGAAAGCACTGCAATACGCGGTGCGCTGATAGCAAAATCCTGCTTCAAGGAGCGGTTGAATATCTTCAGTTTTTCTTGTATCAGTTCTTTGGTGATGCTTCCGGCTATCTCTTTAACGGGAATATGTCCGGTCACCAATGCTACCCGGAAGTCATCTTTCATCAGAATCATAAGGGCCTTCTCGCCATCTCCCAATTTTTGCTCTATATACTCCGTATGTCCGGGGAAGGCAAACTCCTCCGACTGGATGGTATGCTTGTTGATGGGAGCTGTGACAATCACGTCTATCATTCCCTCCTTATATTCCTCAATGGCTTTTTCCAGTGCACCAAGTGCAGCTTTACCAGCTTCAACGTCAGGTTTAGAGAACTCAACCTTTACTTCATCATCCGTACAGTTCACTACACTCAAGCGATTGGGAACCGCTTCGGAGGCGGAGTTGACGATACTGAAGTTGGTAGGCAAGTCCAATGATTTACGATGATAAGCTGCCACTTTAGGCGAACCGTAGATAATCGGCGTGCACAATTCCAGCATCACCGGGTCTGCAAACGTCTTTAAAATCACTTCATACCCTACACCATTAATGTCGCCTTGTGTAATGCCGACTCTTATTTTGTTGTCTTCCATTTTTATTACTTATTATTAGTAGTATCTTTTGAGGTTACGCCTACCGGAATTTCCGCACCTTCCTGCTTGCTGCCGGGCAGTTTCAAGGTATAGAGCGAAGCCTCCATCTGACGTACCAGATTACGTTTCATTTTATCAGGTGAATAAATAAATATTTCAGATACGATAATACGCTGATTGGCCTTGTCCAAACGTACATGCGATACGAACGGACCGCCCATGAAGTCACCCTTTATGCGCCACAAGCCGCGGGCCTCCAGTGCATAGTCTCCCTGCACACTGATGGGGCGTACATCGGTCATCAGAGAATCCGTCGACATATACATGCCTTCACGGGCACCAGGGATATTAACCTTCATCACGGAATCGCGTTTATGAACAAAATATTCTTTAGTAAACGTATCCTTATCCGTATAAGGATAAGAGTAGATTACAAAGTTCTGGTCGCCGGTAGCTGCATTCGTACCTGCCCAGAAGAAGTTCTCACCCTCCTTGGTAGATGTCAGTTCGCCCGGCACCCATACATCGCAATCGAACTGGCTTTTCACCTTCGTTGCTATATAGTCGCTATGCTTGTCCTTCAATACTGAAATCTGACGATTCATTTCCGCATGGGTAAAGAAATCGATGATTACCTGCCTATTCTCCTCCACAAATTTCTCGAACGAAGCCTCGTCCGGTGCCTGAATAGTGAGAATAGACTGAGGAGCAGCATATACATTCCTTGCATACTTGAATTTAGGCTGGGTATAGAGGTCCTTGTTCACATCGACAATAATGATATTGCGAATCAGTTTTAAAGTGGCATCATAATTGGAAGGGGCAGTATACATGATTCGGAATGAACGTTCTGACTGGGGAAGCCCCGGAACATCAGAATCAAGCACATCGAAAAGCGCCCTACCGGCAGGACGTTCCCACAAGCCGGGCTCCACCACTACCAGAACTTCATACGCACGACCGCTGGAGGTCGGAGTAAACACACCCTTTTTACCACCACCGCAAGCGGAAAAAAGCGTCAGTACGAGAACCATACTCAAATAAAACAAGTGCTTTCTCATATCTCTATCATTTTAGTTTTTCACAAAGCTACGAAGAATGCGTAATATCCTCCCTACCTAAGTTAATAATTTATATTAATTCTTCTTTATTCTCCTCCTGCTTGGCAGTGGACAACATGCCACAAGCAGCAAATATATCCTCTCCACGCGATGACCGTATAGTGGTAAACAGACCGTGCGAAGTCAGATAATCACGGAACGCAGTCATGGTTTCCATATCAGCCCCTTCAAGATTCACTCCAGGTATGGCATGAAAACGAATCAGGTTAATCCGGCAGTCCAGCCCACGTAGCAACTTCAGAAGTTCCTTTGCATACGGTAACGAGTCATTCACTCCTTTGAAAACAATATATTCAAAAGATAGTCTGCGCTGTTTGCTAAAATCATAGTTTCTTAACAATTCAACAATCTCCGTGATGGAGAAGGCCTTCTCTGCCGGCATCAGCTCGCGACGTTGCAAAGGTATCGGCGAATGAAGGCTGATAGCCAGATGGCAGTCCGATTCCCCAATAAAACGCTGCAAGCCCTTCTTCAATCCCACTGAAGAAAGGGTGACACGCTTGGGACTCCACGCATATCCATAAGAGGCGGTCATTATTTCCAGCGCTTTCAATACCTCGTCCAGATTATCAAGTGGTTCGCCCATGCCCATCATTACCACATTGGTCAGCTTGTCCCTTTCGGGCAACGAACTGATTTGGTTGATAATCTGGTTGGATGTCAGATTGGCGGTAAAGCCCTGCTTGCCGGTCATACAGAATTTGCAGTTCATCTTACAGCCCACCTGAGAGGAGACACAAAGCGTAGCCCGGTCTTCGTCGGGTATATAGACAGCTTCCACGAAATGTCCCTCGCCTGCCCGGTATAAGTATTTCACCGTACCGTCTACAGAGCGCATGGCATCTACCGGCGCTTCGGCACCTACCTCATAGATTTCTTTCAGCAATTCCCGATGCTTCAACGAAAGATTGCTCATTTCGTCTATAGAAGCCACCTTCTTGTCATACAGCCAGGAAGCTATCTGCTTGGCAGAGAAACCGGGCATTCCCAAATTCTTCACCACATTCTGCAATTCAGCGAGCGTCAAGCCCAATAGAGGTCGTTTCTGCATATCGTTTTTCATTAAAACAAAACTCTTTCAAAAATGCAAAGGTAGGAATAAAGTTGCACAAAGACAACGGAGAGTGTAGAAAATGAAATGTACAGACAATGAAAAAGCCGCCCGGAAGTACCGGACGGCTTTTCAATATGGGTTTTCTATTCTTAGAAGAATAAATAACGTTGGTCTTTTACGTTGGCTTTCATATACAAGTCACTGATGAACTGGCTTGCCATACGTGCATGCATGTTAGCCAAGTTAGCCTCTTCAGTTTCCTTGTTGAATGTTTCGTTCAGCTTCTCTTTTGCATATGGTTGCAGAACGAATACACCACCGTTACCCTTGATAGGAGCACTCAGCTTGTTCACTTCAGCAATAGAAGCGTACGCGCCTACCAGAGGTTCGCTACTACGCAATGCCGGGATATAGGCAGGAGCAGAGAAAGTAACGTGCTTTACAGAATCACTGACAGCATTTGCCATATTCTTGTACTGCTCGAACGAAGTTGCATTGGCAGCCTTCATATCAGCCATAATCTTCTCTGCTTTCTTGTCACGGAGAATTTCAGCTCTCAACTGGTCCTTTACCAAAGCCAGTGGGCGATAACCTTCAGGAACAATACTTGCAACACCTACTACCAGCATACGGTCGCTCTCGCCACATTCGTACAAACCAGAAACTTCACCGGCTTTTGCCTCAAACGCCCATTTCAAAGCATCTTTGGTTCCTCTGATACCACCGATACCATGTTCAGAGCTGTACAAATCGGCTCTATCCAGCAACTTGTAACCAGCATCTTCCGCATTGGCAATCATTTTCTCTAAAGTATTGTTTGCAGCGATGAACTGGCTGAACTCATTGTATGCCTTGCTGTAAGTTTCCTTGCTGAATTCTACCGGACGCTTGATAACGGCTACCTTATATTTATCCTTGACAGCCTTCTTGTTGGTTACTTGCAAAATGACATTTGCTTGTCCCAACGCCAGATTGGTCAGTTCGTTCTGTCCCAAAGTTGTGACAGCGGTAATGTATTTCAAGTTGTCACCGTCAATCTGTGCGCCTTCGTAGTTAGCAGAAGAAATCCAGGTAGGCTCACCGGTCTGACCGTACTTCTTCGCAACTTCAGCAAAGCTGGCACCACCCTTAATAGCATTGTAGATGCTGTCGGCCAAAGTCTTCGTCTTTTCAGCATCTTCGGCAACTACCTGAATCTGACGGAACTCGATAGAGTCCGGCATGGCAGCAGTAGCCAATTTCTTGAAAGAGTTGAGGGTATTGTCAGATACGTTATAATAAGGCCCGAACACACCACCCACCGCAACAGAGTCCAAACGGGCTGTCACATCAGCAGGCAGAGACTTAGTAGTGTAGAACAAGTCTGTATAAGGAGCTTCGGAACCGGTAGAACGGATGAAGGTAGTATAGTCAGAAGGATTGGCAGTAAGTTGTTCGGTGTATTCTTCCATTTCCTTCTGGAGAGCAGCTCTGTCTTCTGCACTTGCAGTAACTTGCACATCAATGAACTTGATATTGCGAGTTTCCACATATTGCTTGAACTGTTCTTTCTTCTTGTCGTATGCAGCTTTCAAATCGGAATCCTTGATAACGATGGTAGAGTCAACGATAGAAGAATAGGGAACTGCAGCAAGCAGCAGGTCTGACTGCTCTACTCTTGCATCAAAAGCGTCCTGAGCTTCTACCGGGTTGGAGAAAAGAGATTTTGTAATCAAAGCCTGATACTTCTCCTGAAGACGTGCCTGGATAAGGGACTTTTCGAGGAAAGACCAGAACTTGTACATGGATTCATAGTATTCTGCATATTGTGAAGGCATCTGTGCCTTATTCATTTTTGAATAGTCCACCAAGAACTTCTTCAACATATCCTTATCAAACGCACCGGTCTGAGGATTACGGAACGGAGTCTGTTGCAGCATCGGATGCACACCGGCATTAATGATAGCCTGAATCTCAGCCTTCGATACAACCAGACCGAGTTTCTTTGCTTCCTTTTCAATCAGCTTATTATTGACGTATGTTCTCCATACTTCATCTTTGATTTGGTTTGTCTGCTCATCGCTCAATGCACTGTTGCCACTGGAGAACTTGATGACTTCTGTATATTCTTCTACCAATGCTTGAAAATCCTGAGCGGAAATTGATTCCCCGTTCACTTCACCTACGTCTTGTGACTGGTGTGGCTGAAGCACTTTCCACGCGTCACCTGCGATGAAAGCAAACAGCGCCAAACCAATAACAATCACCAATAAAGGTCCTTTAGACCGAATGTTTTGTAATGTTGCCATTTTAGTTAATATGATTTATTTGTTTATTATTATTTTCCTAACATGTTCATTTTAGCGCACGAAGATACAAAAAATGCTAATACGCATCCATTTATTCTTTAAAAAATTACGCCTAAATGAAATTATTCAATGACTTTCAGTCTTACCAACTCAATTTTAGTGGCTGTTACCTTGATTATTTTAAACTGATAATTATCCACTTCAATCACTTCATGCAGTTTCGGGAAACTTTGATAACGGTTCAAAATCAGACCGCCCACTGTCAGATAATCATCCGATTCCGGCAGGTCGAGCCCGAAAGTCTCATTTACCTTTTCTATTTCCAGACGGGCCGAAAGCACATATTCACGTTCACCCAACTGCTTACACACATAGGATGTGTTATCATGCTCATCCTCAATATCGCCAAAAATTTCTTCCACCAAATCCTCTAAAGAGACGATACCCGCCGTACCACCGAATTCGTCCACCACTACAGCAATCGTTTTTTTCTGTTGCATGAACAGTTTCATCAGTTTGTGGGCCGACATCGTTTCGGGTACAATAGGCACTTCCTTCACGTTATTCCTCCAGTCCACCGGATTCCTGAACATCTCCGACGAGTGAATATATCCCACCACATTATCTATATTTCCATCATATACTATGATTTTGGAAATACCCGACTCCACAAAAAGACATTTCAATTCTTCCAATGTAGTGGTCAGATCTACAGCTACCACCTCTGTACGCGGTACAATACAGTCGCGTATCTTTATATTCGAAAAGTCAAGCGCATTTTGGAATATCTTTACCTCTGCATCCAGTTCTTCTTCACTTTCCGCATTCTCTATGCTCGACTGGATGAAGTAATCCAAATCCACTTTGCCAAAAGCCTTGGCCGACGCCTCCTTGTTTACTTTCATCCCAAATATCCGAAGGAACAGATACGACAATCCCGATGCAAACTTTGAAACAGGAAACAGAATGACATAACATATGAATAAAGGAATGGCACATACCCTCAGCATCAGATTGGGATTGATTTTAAACAAAGTCTTCGGCAAGAACTCACCGGTTACCAAAATAATAAGAGTGGAAATTACAGTCTGCACCAACACCATTACAAAATGATTGGAAATAATTCCGGCAAGAAGATTCACCTCTATGATTTGTGCCATCAAGATACCATAAATGACAAGCGCGATGTTATTACCCACCAGCATGGTCGAGATGAAGTTATTCGGGTTGCGAAGGAAATAGGAAATGATACCGGAAGTGACGCCTGACTTCCTTTCCATCTCAAAGCGCAGTTTATCTACGGAAACAAAGGCAATCTCCATTCCTGAAAAGAAAGCAGAGAAAGCCATGGTTATCAATAAAAAAATAACGGTATCCATTTTATCAATTTATGGTATCAGTCTGCAAGCTGTCTGCTGCGGCAGTCTCCTCGTCAACATAGAAGATACCCTCCGGCTTGCGAATCGTGTAAACAGTCATCTGCTGATTGGATTCAAAGCCATGTCCCGTAATGATACGGTCAGGCTGCTCGATACGGATAAACTCATCCGAATAAATTCTTTGTGCCCGCTGGTCCCAATACAGCAGCTCTGTATCAAACTGCTCACCTTTCAAATTCTGTATATGCACATTCCCCATCAGTTTCCACAACTCCTCCTTATTAAAGAAGTAGGCTGTATCAGCCTTGATACTTGCCTCCACTTGGAAGATAGAGTCGAACTTCTCCAAATAGACCCCCTTTTCAAAAGCCCAGTAAGGAGGATTCTTCCGGTCAAAGACCAGCCACTCTTCCGTATTGATGCGGTAACGCGTTACACCGGAATCAGAAACCAGTGTAGTCACCCCGCGGGTATCCATCACTGCCATAGAGTCACGCTCGGTAATGGCATCTCCCAGCTCCTTCTTCTTCCCGGAACACGAAGAAAATAAAAGAAGCATAACCATTGCCCCAAGGACAATGGTTATGCTCGCATTTTTATGATAAACAATGTTGATGGGTTGTAGCAACATGATTTTATCTGATAGTTGTAGATTCACCTATCCATCCACCGATAGTGATACGGTCACCAGCTTTGTAACCCAACATAAAGAGGTCTTTAGCCTGGGGAGTGTGGCGGGAATAAGTACTAATCAATTCGTTAGCACGTTCTGTAACTGAAGGATCTACAGCTTTAGCTCTCTGCAGCTTGTCAATTACTACAAAGTAAGTACACTTATTCAGAGCAGGCTCATCGGTCCAGTTAGGATTGGAGCCGTAAAGCTGTGCCAGTAAAATATAAGGCTCTCCATAGTTCTCCTTAAAGCTCATAGCCTTTTGGCAGTAGCTTCTTGCCTGAGAGAGTTTCTTGGCCTGCATCAAGGCTGCGGCAGTAGCGTATGCCATTTCAGCCTTCTTGTCATTATCAGTTTCTTTAGCCAATGCTTCATCAAAATACTTCACGGCATTGTCATAGTCACCTTTCTTATAGTACATGTATGCTACACCTACAGCTGCATCGGCAGTCGGGTCAATCTGATACATGTACTCAGATGCCTTGAAGTAAACTTCGCTTTCGTTGCACTTCATCAATTTCAGGATGTTCAATGCCTTCTTCAAGAAAGCGGAGTCAGTCTTGCTTGCTTCCACCTTAGGACCATAGATATTCTGCAAAGATTCACAATCAGCTACACCACTCTGAATGAACATGGCCACGAGGTTATCCTTGATAGCTTGCAAGTTAGCCTTCTTAGCTTCCTTGGTTTCAGCAGCAAGTGCGTCATCTGCATACTTGGAAGCATCAATATAATCCTGGAAAAACTGGTCGGTATGATTATCATCAGCCTTTACCTTCTGCATGGAAGTATCCAGGAAATAGTGCAACACCGCACCTTTGGAACCACCCTTTTCAGCATGAACAGATTCTTTCAGCCAATTATAAGCCGTATTAAGGTCCGGAGCAGGAGCGAACTGAAGATAATCCACAGCTTTGGCACCCAAGGCATCAGCCACACTCGGCACACCCTTCATTCCCTTACCAATGAATTCAGGAATGTACTTCATTCTCAAATCATATACATCCATCAACTCATCAAAATACTTCTTGTAATCAGCAGAATTTCTATCCTTAATCTGACTCAAGAAACCCACTAAAATCTTCTGAGCATCTGTAAATGTGTAATACCGCAGTGTAGGACAATCCTTCAATACAGCCATACAAGGAGCGTATGCATCCTTAAAGTTACCAGCTCTCACTGCTTCATGAGAGATACTACTGTTCGAATTACAATTTTCAGTCTGTGCGAAAGTGCTGGTCACTCCACCCGAAAGGAGCAAGACAGCCACAAGCGTCTTAATTTTCATTGTATTTAAATTTTAGTTGTTATATTTTTGTCTATTCAATTTCCATTAATCCACTTTACGCTTGAAGAACCAACGTTCGTTAAAGGTTACTCCGATACAAATGCGCAATGTATTTTCGTTCAAGAACGCTGCTTGGGTTCCTTTGGTTCGCACGTATTGTGCAGAAAGACTCAATACGGAACGGGTTCTCGGTATGGGCAATCCAAAACCGGCAGTAACGCCATATTCATCAGCGGCACGTACACCGTCTATCTTATAATAAGGTTTGGAATAATAAGCTCCCAAACGATACTTCACATGAGACAAATAACTTCGTCCCATAGGATTCGGCAGATACTCTGCACCAACGGATATTCTTCCACGGTCGCAAAACGCCTCGTCATTGTTCATATAACTCACTTTACTCCAATTCTGGAACATTACATCCGCGCCTACAGTCAGTCGGTTGTCGTACACGTAGGTCACACCTGCGCCAAATGTTGTCGGAATGCCACAAGTAACGACAGTATCCCTTGTTACCGAAGTAGCTCCCGTATTGCTATTACCAGTCTGCGTAACTTCGTACGCATCGTTACTCAGATCATGCCCCGGAGAAAAGACAACTCCCAACGTTGCAACATGTTTTTTCCCAAACTGGTGAGTGTACTGCGCTCCAAAATCCAACTTATAACTCTTTACAGCCACATTAGACTGTATTGTAATAGGAAATACACTTGAACTGGACGGAAAGGTCTCCGCAGCGGTTCTTGTTATATCTCCCCAAAGATACGAAAAATTCGCACCGACAGAAAGATTTTTAATTATTTTAAAACCGGCACCTAAATAAAGCTGGTGCAAGCCTCCTTCTCCCGAATAGCTTACCGTAGTAGATTTGTCTGGAAATTCCGTATCTTCCCGATATTCTCCCATACTGTATCCAACGTTTGAATAAGGCAGCAACCCCAAGCTTATGGCAGCCCATTTACTTGCACGAAACTGCATCGTGATATAGTCAAAACTGGAATTCTTGGCATTTCGTTTCAGAGTACCGTTACTGAGATTTGTATTCTGTAGAGAGACTGCTCCATCGAAGATAAAAGTCAGCGAATCTACCGCCGTATAGGATGCAGGATTAGCAAAGTTAGTCTGATACTTGTCCCGTAAACCATAGGCAATACCACCCATCGCCCTACTGTTGCTCGAGCCTTGTTCAGATGATACTTTTTAAGTTTGTATCAAAAGAAAAATCATCCCCGCCCGTTAAAAAAACCAAAAGTTCAGGATATTTATGCTTCATAACCGTAATGTAACCTGAAATTTCATATTCAATACCCTTCAGTACTCCGGCACGGATAGCCGTATCGGTATCCTTCCCCATGGGCACCATCCGCCCCTCAAGAGCCACCATTGGAAGCCGTCCGGTAAACTGATGAAGCGCCTTGAAACGCATCTGCAGGCCGGGAGAGATATTCCCGCCATGATAGCGGGCAGCAGCATCGACAAACTCATAAGTGATACAGGTACCGGCATCAATCACCAGTATATCCCTGCCAGGAAATTGCTCATTGGCTCCTACCACCGCCGCCATACGATCATACCCCAGCGTCCGGGGAGTTTCATAGAGGTTTTCTACCGGAAGAGAAGTCTTTTCATTGAGCCACAGAATGGGGACAGCCATATCTTCCAGTTGCGACAACACCTCTCTACTCAAATCAATGACAGTAGCCACTATCGCTTTTTCAATCGTATATGTACGGCATACTTCAGGCAACCGTTCCAACGTCAGATTGGAGTCATACACCACCTCCACGATACGTCCACCATCAAACACCGCCATCTTGGCGATTGTATTTCCTATATCAATAATGAGATTCACCGTATTGCATAAATTTAGCGGCGCAAAGATATAACATTAATATTGAAATTCAGCAGAAACCATCTCTTTATTAGAAGAACAACTGCACAAGAATTCTTATTCACATCCACACCAAACAACCACAATGCCACTTCTACATTCTGTTGAGATTTATTAAAGCCGCAACATCATACCACAACCACCTGATTATCAATACAGCTAAATGCGCTACATTCAGTATACGACTGAGCCCTATTCAGTATACGATTGAATGGCATTCAGTATACGACTGAATCAGGTTCAATATACCACTATTTCTTGCACCCGTATCGTTTGTAAATAGAAAATACCTACCACTCGTACTCGACAGTTGATTCAAAACAACCAATAATGCGAATTAAGAATTGTATCAAGTTCATAATTAAAAAAGATTCTTCGGACACAGATGACCGGGATAACGCGAATAACCGCTTTAGTTCCTAATCACAAATTGGGATAATATTAGTTTTTTCCGTAAGTTTGCAGCATGAAACGAAGCCTACTTATACATATATATATAGCAATCTTTTTCTTCTGTTTGCCTTCAGCAAATGCCCAGGTGACACAACAGCAAAAGACTGCTGCAACAGACTCCGTACGCGTCAGCCTACTGACTTGCGCTGCAGGAGGAGAGATTTATTCCCTATTCGGACACACTGCCATACGGTACGAGAACTATACACGTGGCATTGACGCCGTCTTCAATTACGGCATGTTCAACTTCAACGCCCCTAACTTCATCTTCCGTTTTGCCTTGGGAGAAACGGATTATCAACTTGGAGTAACCGATTATGAGCATTTCGCCGCCGAATACAACTATCTGGGACGCGATGTCTGGCAACAAACGTTAAACCTAACAGAAGAGGAAAAAGAACGCCTGATAGCACTATTGACAGAGAACTACCGCCCTGAAAACCGAGTATACCGCTACAATTTTTTCTACGACAATTGTGCCACCCGCCCGCGGGACCAGATAGAGCGTGCCATCAACGGCACTCTGCAATACGCTGACAATATGACTGCTAACAGTACGGGAATCTCTTTCAGGGATTTGCTGCATAAATACAGTGAAGGCCATTTGTGGTCACGTTTCGGCATGGACCTATGCATGGGCAGCAAAGCAGACGAACCCATCAACCGGCGGCTGGTAATGTTCGTCCCCTTCTACATGCAGGAGTATTTCAATAAAGCGCAGATTGTGGACAAAGAAGGACAAACACGGCCACTGGTTGCTAAAGAAGAAAAAATCGTAATAACGGGTAAAACACCAGCCGACTTCGTCAGCAGAGGCATCACACCGATGCAGTCGGCTTCGCTATTACTGATACTTGTAGCAGGCATCAGCATTTACGGCATACGAAGAGGGAAGACTCTTTGGGGCATAGACCTCATACTCTTCTTGGTTGCCGGAATGGCTGGATGTATACTGGCATTTTTAGCACTATTCTCACAGCATCCGGCAGTAAGTCCCAATTATATATTATTTGTATTCCATCCATTTCACCTTTTCTGCCTTCCATTCATGCTATCCAGGGTACGAAAAAGGGAAATAAGCCGCTATATGCTGGTTAATTTTGCAGTTTTAACACTTTTTATAGGGCTTTGGACAATAATTCCGCAGAGAATTCCGCCAGCAGTATTACCTTTGGCACTGTGTTTGCTGATACGTTCTGCAAGCAACCTCATTCTAACATACAAACGAAAGTAATGAAAAAAGGACTGATAACTTCCATACTCGCACTTACATTCAGTGGTCTGCAAGCCCAACCGCTGCCTGCCTCCCCAAAGCTGGTGGTAACATTGACCATTGACCAGTTGCGTACAGACTATATGGAAGCATTTTCGTCCTTATACGGAGAAAAGGGGTTTAAGCGCTTACTGCGTGAAGGTAAAGTATTCCGTCAAGCAGAATTTCCTTTTTGCGGAACGGACCGAGCCTCGGCCATTGCCGCCATCTATACCGGGACAACACCGTCCATGAACGGCATCATTGCAGAGCAGTGGCTGGATGCAGGTACACTACGCCCCATAAACTGTGTAGAAGACCCCAACTTCATGGGCAACTATACCGACGAAAGCACTTCCCCCTCCCAATTACTGACCTCTACTATTGCCGACGAGCTGAAAATAGCTACCCGCAACAAAGGTCTGGTCTATGCCATCGCGCCTTTCCGCGATGCCGCCATATTGGGTGCCGGGCACGCGGGGAACGGTGCTTTCTGGCTTAATAACAATACCGGAAAATGGTGCAGTACGACTTATTATAATGAATTTCCGTGGTGGCTGAGCCAATACAACGACCGGAAATCTCCTGACTACCGTATCAAGGATATGGTATGGACACCTGCACTTCCTTTTACCAACTATACATTTCTGCCCGAATGGCGCAACGAGCCATTCAAATACAAGCTGGATGGTGAACGGACAAACAAGTTCCGCCGCTTGATAACCAGCCCTTTCATCAATGAGGAAGTCAACCTGCTGACCGAAGAGCTGCTAAATAAGAGCACTATCGGACAAGATGACGTGCCCGACCTATTATCGCTGACTTACTACGCAGGAAATTATAACCACCGAAGTACGCAGGAATGTGCCATGGAAATGCAAGACACCTACGTGCGACTGGACCGTAGTATAGCTTCCTTATTAGAGCTCATAGAACGTAAAGTTGGGCTCCACAACGTACTTTTCTGCATCACCTCCACCGGCTATGCCGACCCGGAAGCAGCCGACCCGGGCGTATACCGGATACCGGGTGGTGAATTCTACCTGAACCGCTGTGCCGCCCTGCTAAACATGTACCTCATGGCATCCTATGGCGAGGGACAATATGTGGAAGCTTATTATGACCAACAAATCTATCTCAACCATAAACTTATTGAGAACAAGCAGTTGAGCCTGACTGAAATTCAAGAAAAATCTGCCGAATTTCTGGTTCAGTTTAGTGGCGTGAGCGAAGTATATTCAGCTCATCGCCTGCTTTTGGGCCCCTGGTCACCGCAAATAGAACGTATACGCAATAGTTTTCATCGCAAGCGCTCTGGCGATTTGCTCATTGAAATACTCCCGGGCTGGACTATCATGCAGGAAAATAGTACTGATAACCGTGTAGTACGTACGGCCGATATTCCTGCTCCCCTCATTTTATTGGGAGGAGGAATGAAGGCTGAAACCATCCGTACCCCCATCAGTATTGACCGCATTGCCCCTACCTTGGCAAGTGTAATGCGCATCCGCGCCCCTAATGCAAGTACAGCATCTCCCCTTGACTTTTGATTCTAAAATAATCTGTGCAAATCTGGATAATCTGTATAGAAATCAGTAACTTTGCACGCTCAACTAACTCAGCAATAATAATAAAAACAAATATATAATGGGATTTAATGAATTTTTAAGCTCGATTTTCGGCAACAAATCCACACGCGACATGAAAGAAATACAACCGTGGGTGGAGAAAATCAAAGCCGCTTACCCGGAAGTAGCCAAACTCGACAACGACGCCCTACGCGCCAAGACAGAAGAACTGAAAGCCTACATCCACGATTCGGCAGCCGAACAACGCGCCAAAGTGGAAGAACTGAAAGCCAGCGTTGAAGATACCGAACTGGAAAAACGCGAAGACCTCTTCAACCAAATCGACAAAATCGAGAAAGAGATATTGGAGATTTATGAAAAAGCGCTGGACGAAGTATTACCCACCGCTTTCTCTATTGTAAAGGAAACAGCCAAACGATTCTCTGAAAATGAAGAAATAGTGGTTACAGCTACCGATTTTGACCGCCAACTGGCTGCCACTAAAGACTTTGTACGCATCGAAGGCGATAAAGCCATCTACCAGAACCATTGGATAGCAGGTGGTAACGATACTGTATGGAACATGGTACATTATGATGTACAGCTATTCGGTGGTGTGGTTCTACATAAAGGTAAGATTGCCGAAATGGCAACCGGTGAAGGTAAGACATTGGTAGCTACCCTACCGGTATTCCTCAATGCCCTGACTGGTAACGGCGTGCACGTGGTAACAGTGAACGACTATCTGGCAAAACGTGACTCCGAATGGATGGGTCCTCTTTACATGTTCCACGGTTTGAGTGTAGATTGCATCGACAAGCACCAGCCCAACTCTGATGCCCGTCGCAAAGCTTATCTGGCAGATATCACGTTCGGTACAAACAATGAATTCGGTTTCGACTACCTGCGTGACAACATGGCTATCAGCCCCAAAGACCTGGTACAACGCCAACATAATTATGCCATTGTCGATGAGGTGGACTCAGTATTGATTGATGATGCCCGTACTCCGCTGATTATCTCCGGACCGGTTCCCAAAGGCGATGACCAACTCTTCGAACAGCTCCGCCCGCAAGTGGAACGTCTGGTAGAAGCTCAGAAAAAACTGGCTACCCAATACCTGGCCGATGCCAAGCGCCTGATTGCATCAAACGATAAGAAAGACCAGGAAGAAGGCTTCCTCGCTTTGTACCGCAGTCACAAGTGCCTGCCCAAGAACAAGGCACTCATCAAGTTCCTCAGCGAACAAGGCATCAAGGCCGGTATGCTGAAGACCGAAGAAATCTACATGGAGCAGAACAACAAGCGCATGCACGAGGTGACTGACCCGCTGTACTTCGTTATCGAAGAGAAAATGAACAGCGTGGATTTGACGGACAAGGGCGTAGACTTGATTAGTAGCAATGTAGAGGACCCCACTTTCTTCGTACTCCCCGATATCACAGCGCAACTCTCTGCCTTGGAAAACGAAACAGAGCTGACAGACGAACAGCGCCTTGAAAAGAAGGATGCCCTGATGACCAACTATGCCATCAAAAGCGAACGTGTGCATACCATCAACCAACTGTTGAAGGCATACACCATGTTCGAGAAAGATGACGAATATGTGGTAATTGACGGCCAAGTGAAGATTGTGGATGAGCAGACGGGACGTATCATGGAAGGACGTCGTTATTCTGACGGTTTGCACCAAGCCATCGAAGCCAAAGAAGGCGTGAAAGTAGAAGCTGCCACCCAGACTTTTGCCACCATTACATTACAGAACTATTTCCGTATGTACCACAAACTATCCGGTATGACCGGTACGGCAGAAACAGAAGCCGGCGAGTTGTGGGACATCTACAAACTGGATGTAGTGGTTATTCCGACTAACCGCCCCATTGCCCGTAATGACATGAATGACCGCGTTTACAAGACAAAACGTGAAAAATATAAAGCAGTCATCGAAGAGATAGAAAAAATGGTGGCAGCAGGACGCCCCGTACTGGTGGGTACCACTTCTGTTGAAATCTCTGAAATGTTGAGCAAAATGCTTACCATGCGTAAGATTGAACATAGTGTATTGAATGCCAAACTGCATCAGAAGGAAGCGGATATTGTGGCTACTGCCGGTTTGAAATGTGCTGTAACCATCGCTACCAATATGGCCGGCCGTGGTACCGACATCAAGCTGAGTCCGGAAGTGAAAGCTGCAGGCGGTCTTGCCATCATCGGTACAGAACGCCACGAATCACGCCGTGTGGACCGTCAGTTACGTGGTCGTGCAGGACGTCAAGGCGACCCGGGTTCTTCTGTATTCTTCGTATCTTTGGAAGATGACCTGATGCGTTTGTTCTCCAGTGACCGCATTGCCAGTGTAATGGACAAACTGGGTTTCAAAGAAGGTGAAATGATTGAACACGGCATGATTTCCAAGTCCATTGAACGTGCACAAAAGAAAGTTGAGGAAAACAACTTCGGCATCCGTAAGCGTCTGTTGGAATATGACGACGTGATGAACAAGCAACGTACAGTAGTCTACACCAAACGCCGCCACGCTTTGATGGGCGAACGTATCGGCATGGATATCGTGAACATGATTTGGGACCGTTGTGCCAATGCCATTGAAGCGCCCGACTACGAAAACTGCAAGATGGATGTGCTCCAGACACTTGCCATGGAAGTACCTTTCACCGAAGAGGAATTCCGTAATGAGAAGAAAGAAAAACTGGCAGACAGAACTTTTGACGCTGCCATGGAACTCTTCAAACGCAAGACAGAACGTATGGCACAGATAGCCTATCCGGTCATCAAACAAGTATACGAAACGCAGGGACACATGTACGAAAACATACTTATCCCCATCACAGACGGAAAACGTATGTATAACATCTCCTGCAACCTGAAGAGAGCTTATGAGACAGAATGTAAGGAGGTGGTGAAGTCATTCGAGAAATCCATCTTGCTGCACGTCATCGACGAAGCATGGAAAGAAAACCTGCGCGAGCTGGACGAGCTGAAACACTCCGTGCAGAATGCAAGTTACGAGCAGAAAGACCCGCTGCTGATTTACAAGCTGGAATCTGTGAACTTGTTTGATGCCATGGTGAATAAGATTAATAATCAGACTATCTCTATCTTAATGCGTGGACAAATCCCGGTACAAGAGGCTCCGGCTGAAGCCCCTGAGGCTCCCCAGGCTCCCCGCCAAGTAGAGGTGCGCCAGGCTGCTCCGGAACAACGCCAGGATATGAGCAAGTATCGCGAACAGAAGGTTGATTTGAATGACCCGAACCAGCAGGCCGCTGCGGCACAAGATACACGTGAACAACCAAGACGCGAACCTATCCGTGCCGAGAAGACCGTAGGACGCAATGATCCTTGTCCTTGCGGAAGCGGTAAGAAATACAAAAACTGCCACGGACGGAATGCATAAAGCAAAGCTATAAAATGATAAGGCGATAGGGTGATAAGATGATACCGTCAGGTATCTTTTATCACCCTATCACTTTTTCTCCTACCACATTATCACATTTTTTATTCGTTCCAGCTTTTGAATATTCAGCTAAAAGAGTACTTTTGCTCCAAAGAACAAAACCAAAGACTATGACCAAATATCACTATTGTCTGTTATTGATGGGGTCTCTGCTGTTAGGCAGCTGCCAGAGTGTAGAACAACTGTCCATTGATTATATGCTTCCGGCAGAAGTCAGTTTCCCGGCAACACTGAAACGTGTGGCTGTTGTCAACAACATGCCAAACGTACCGGACAACAAACTCATCATCACTGAGGAAGAACAGAAAAAAAGCGAGAATGAGGTGGCACGCCTCACCAACTACTACAATGGAGACGCCGCAATAACAACCGAATCCCTTGCAGAGGCCCTTGCCAACGAAAACTACTTTGAAGAGGTTGTGATATGCGACTCTGCCCTCCGGAGTAAAGACATCAATCCCCGCGAAAGCACATTATCGAGAGATGAAGTACTGGAACTTACACAGAATTTGGACGTAGATTTCCTGATAGCCCTGGAAAACATACAAATGCGTTCCAATCGCAAGATAAGTTATATGCCCGACTGGGGTGTGTTCCTCGGCACAGTGGATGTAAAGGTATATACTACCGTCAGAATATATTTACCTAACCGCAAAGGTCCTATGGTGACCGTCAACAGCAATGACAGTATTTTCTGGGAAGAGGCAGGAAATGGTGAAGCGTCAGTACGTTCCCGCCTCATCAGCGAAGAAGACATGGTGAAGCAAGCATCTGAATTTGCAGGAACGGTTCCGGTAAGACATCTACTCCCCTATTGGAAAACCAGTAACCGCTATCTCTTCAGTGGTGGTTCTGTAAATATGCGTGACGCAGCCGTATATGCCAAAGAAGAAAATTGGAGTAAAGCAGTAGAGCTCTGGAAGCAGACCTACGAAACAAAAAAAGGAAAACAGAAAATGTATGCAGCCTATAACACCGCTTTGGGCTACGAAATGCAAGACAGCATAGATACTGCCTTGGAATGGGCATTAAAAGCGCAAACCCTTGCCCGTGAGAAAAGCAAGACAGACAAAAAAGAGACAGGCGAAATACATGATGGAACCATCTCCTATTATATCTTTATCAGCATGTATGTAGACGAATTGGAGAAACGAAAAGAGGGAATGGCACGCCTGAACATGCAAATGAACAGATTTGATGATGATTTTTAGTCAAATGATGCAGAGATAACCGTTTTTTTTATACCTTTGAACAACCATTAAGAAAAGAAAGTTATTATGAAGCTCAGTCAATCGTCATTAGCACTCTTGGAGGACACTCTTAAAAAAGCAATCGGCAAATACACCTGCGGTTGCGAACAGACTATCGTTACAGACATTCATCTGCAACCGAATCAGAATTCGGGCGAACTGTCTATCTTTGATGATGAAGATGAAGAGCTTGCCAATACTTCCATTGAAGAATGGATGACATACGAGGGGGATGATTTCTACGAAAATGTAGAGCGTATCTTGTCCTCACTGCTCTGCAACATGAAAAATGAAGGAAAGTTCGACAAGCTGACTATTCTGAAACCATTCTCTTTTGTACTGGTGGATGATGATAGAGAAACAATAGCAGAACTGTTGCTGATGGATGATGATACTCTATTGGTCAATGAAGAGCTACTGAAAGGATTGGATGAGGAACTGGATTCTTTTCTGAAAGAGCTGCTGGAAAAATAATATTCCAAACAATCAGCCTATAAGGAAAAGAGACCTTCTTATAATAAATTAGCCCCTGCGATATAAAACGACCGCAGGGGCTAATTCTTTTTTACCTATACAATACCTAACGTATCTTAATTCCATAGAAAGAACTTGAGGTGGTAACAAAAAGCATATCCTTCTGCCTTCCACCAATTGCCAAGGAAATCGGGCGTTCTTCTATCTGAATACGTCTCTGCTCTTTACCAGATTTGTCATAGACAAATATTTCACCATCAGCAACATAAACATTCCCGTCAGCATCAGTCACATTACTGTATTGGCCATAAGGACATATTATTCCTTGTTCTGTCAAACGGCCATCCACACCAACAGAAAGTTGTACTGTCGTTTTATTCATCTCATTTACAATATAAACCGGTTCTGACTGACCGGGCACTGTAACAGTCAAAGCACAAGAACGCCCCAAATCATAGGTATCCGGAATAATTGTCACGCCATCCGGAGCGACAAAACTATACTCAGGCATACTGGCAACCACCTTGTCAAAGTCACCTCTCCAACGACTGGAAGGGTGAATGACTTTCTGTATATTCTTCATACTGGCTGTAACGACACGTGGCATAGGCTTCATCGTAGCATCCACGTTATCCGGATTAAAAGAATACCCCCAAGCACTCCAGCCACTGTTACCCCAACCACTGTACATCGGATTATCATCCGGCAAGCGCACTACCGTTTCCTGCTTGCCGTTCACCAGATAACCCGGCTGAGGGTCATAGCGGAAAATAACCAGTAGATTGTCTTGCGTATCAGTAGCCAATGTAAAAGGCTTCCAGGGATAATCGGCTATCAAAGTAATCTGCTCCGTGTCTGCCGACCATTTATAGATTTTCTTCAGACGGTTTTCACAGAAGTAGATATTTCCTTTACTGTCGGTAGTAGCTCCGGAGGCTAGTTCAAAACCGGTAGCCAGCTTCACTGGCTTGTCCATGACCGTGCAGGAAGGGCGAAGGCTCTTCTCGCTACCCGAAACAGTGAGACGGGCAAAGTCCCACGAATAAACGGGCAACTTCTTATTCATATCATATATAGGAAACTCTATGACTGGTAATATCTGCGTATAATTGTGCATATTACGGAAAGTGATATTCTTGCAATCCCATATGCGGAAACCTATCCTCTTCGGCATAAAGGCACGGATAACGCGATACATCCACACATTTACCATTTCGATATTTTGACAATTGGACATTTCTGCCATATAACAATCAGGCCCTTCACGACCTTCTTCCTCAAACTGGAAAGCATAAATTTTCCAGTTGGCCACATTATGGAAACGGGCTTCAGTACGGACATGATGCTCCAAAGACATGGCATAAATACGTCCCGGAGTCTTCGTTTCGCTAATATAAAGCCCACTGGCAGCATACGTACTGGCTGTCCAAACATCCTTAATTGTCCCGCCGCCATTGTTTGTAATCCACAAACTCCAATACTGGTTGTCCCAAGCCATATCCTTACCGGTTTCCATGACCGGAGAAGACGGGGAACTAATCCGACGCTCGTCCCTGCGGTAAGACGACTGTCCGGAAGCATTCGGAGCAGGTTTGCGCAAGGTACCGTGCCCGCCTACAAACTTCACATCATTCAAGTACGAGCGCTCACCCGCCATCCATTTACAGCCGACAGCACGGTAATTATACGCACCGGTATTAATACCTATGCCATTCAGCATGTCGTCGCCACCTTCGGAAGATTCAACCAAAGGCACAGGCACGCCGAAACCACTGAATGCAGGCTCGCTTTCCTTCAACAGAAATTGAGTCCCAAAAGGATGCAGCCCAATCAGCTTAGTACCGGGAGACAGCTTCAACGTTCTCGTCAGGCGATACCAACCCTGGGGCACATAGATGTTTTTATGCAAAGAGACAGCTTTCTCAAAAACTTCCGTATCATCAGTCTCGCCATCACCTTTTGCCCCTAAGTCTCGGATATTGACCCATGTCTCCATTGCCGGAAGAACCGGAAGGTCCTTGCCAAGTGTAACCGGCAGTTTTGCCACCGGCTCTATTTCACATATTTCCCTGAAAGAAGAAGCATCATTCAAATCCTGATACACCAGACCGTAAGTAAACTCCTTGACTCTGTACATTTTTGCTTTTCCGGCAACTTTCTTTCCACTTTGAGCATAGCCCACCAGTACGGGAACATTCCTGCAATCCACATTCACCAGATTCAATTGCGAAAAAGTATTTCCCTCTACGCTCACCCTGACACCGGCTTCCGAAATATTCTCCCACAACGAATTCTCCACATGAAGACGGTCTGCCAGATTCTCTGCCATTTCAAAGGCAACGGGCGTATTCTTCACATGCATATTGACGATGGCAAACCCCACCTCTTTTGAATAGACAGCCGCCTTTCTCTGCCCCTCAAAGTAAGTATCGACCATCATCATAGGCCATCCCGGAGAAGTCCTGGAGGAAATTATCCCATATTCACCGCCATAAAACCTGACGTCTTCCAGTTCATTGCCAACATCATACATGCCGGCTTTCCCCGAACCAATCCGAATGTCGCAATGATTGATAAATCCATGCTGGGCAAAATGCGCACGAATGGCGACGGCTTGAGGATTACCTTTGTCTATACGGAAATCCACATTGGACACCGCACTATAGAAAGTACCTGCACCGGCATCCGAAGGCTTCCTGCCCTCTTGTGCCAGCCCTCCCGTAAACCATATCATATAATTTTGAGTAGTCTGGAAACCGGGTGTATCGGCTCCCAAATAAATCACCGGCCGTTTCTTCCCATAACCAATCAGCCGAATGGATGAGGGAATTTGAATCGTCTTGCTAATACGATAATTTCCTTCCGGCAGAAACAGTATCCCAAAGTTCTTTTCGCGCTTCACCTGATTGATTGCCTCTTGAAGTGCATCGGTCACGTCGGACTTTCCATCAGCCTTGAAGCCGTAATTCTCCGGGGTAAAGTAGAATGCTTCCGGATCGTCCGGTCTTTGCGTATAGGTGGAACCACCCTCTGCCGCCCACCCGGACGGCATATTACCGATAATCCAACAGACTATCAGCAGGTATCTCATTATTTGATAATTTCTCATTACACAGATTGTTTTAATATGGATTTTCCTTATTTAATACGTACACCAAAGAACTTGGAACGGCCTGTGACAAACAATGTATTGCCATCCTTACCGCCAAACTGTAATGTGGACGGACGTTCGGGAACACGAATCATCCCTTTCTTCTTGCCATCCTTATCAAATACATATATTTCTCCGTCAGCCACATACAAGTTCCCTTCCTTATCTACAGCAGAACCAAATTCGCCCTGCTCCACAAAATAGCTCAAGTTGGAGAGCGTGCCGTCATTGGCCACATCCATCTTCACCATTCTGCGGTCATATTCATCAGATGTATAGAAAGGCTTTCCCGGATAGGCTTCCAGCAGGGAAGAACTACGTGACAAGTCGAAATAATGAGGAATGATAGTTTTTCCATCCGGTGCCAGGAAGCACATTTCAGGAACATAGACCGACACCGCATTGAAATCGTGGAAGTCTCTCCAACGGTTAGAAGGATAAAGAGCCTTATACACGTTCTTCACTTGACCCATCGGAACACGCGGCAACAGTTTGATGGTCTCTTCCGGATTTTCCGGGTCAATGGAGTAGACTCTCATTGTATATGCGGAATTACCATATCCGCTGAAAGAAGTACCTTTTGTATCAGGCATTACCGGCATTTCCTCCGGCTTACCATTAATCAGATATCCCGGCTGCGCATCATATCTGAACAATACCAATAGATTATCTTCTGAATCAAAAGCCAGGTTGGAGGGTTTCCACGGGAAATCTGCCAGCAGCGACAAGCTGTTTGTCTCTACCGACCACTTAAAGATACGACGCATCCGATGGTCGCAGAAGTAAATGTTACCTTTACTGTCGCGCGCAATGCCTTCGGCAAATTCCAAATCGGAAGCCAATTGGTTCACCTTACCTATTTCATTGCCTAACGATTGCTGATGAGGTTCTTTTCCGGTTACAATCAAGCGAGAAAGTTCCCACGGGCGGATGTCAATGTCTTTGTTGACATCGAACACTGCAATGTTATTCGTATATTTAATCTGAGAATAGTTATGCAGGTTCAGAAATGCGATGTTCTCGCAATTGCGGATACGTACAGAACTGTGATACGGTTCATTGACACGGATAACGCGGAACATATACAAGTTTGCAAAGGTCACATCTTTGCAGTCGTCCATCTCTATCGGTTGGCAATCGGTACTTTCGCGGCTCTCTTCCTCGGTTTGCATGCAATACACCTTCCAGTTGGACACCTTGCTGAAACGTACTTCATTTCTTACATGATGTTCGATGGACATGGCATAGATACGCCCCGGAGTAGAAGTATTGTTGGCATAGAAACCATTGGTGGCATATGTGCTTGCTGTCCAGATATCTTTAAAGGTGCCACCACCGTTGTTGGTCACCCACAGACTCCAATACTGGTTGTCCCAAGCAAGATCCATGCCCGAAGCCGCTACCGGATTATCGGGAGAACTGATACGAGCCGGTCTGTTCCACCGGCCACGTGGTTCCTCAACACCCGGTTTAGGTTTCCATAAACCGCCATGCCCGCCTACAAACTTCACGTCATTCATATAAGAATCTGCATTTGCCATCCACTTCACACCTACAGCACGATAGTTATAACCGCCGGTATTGATACCAATGCCCACCAGCATATTTGCACCGCCTTCCGAAGATTCTACCATCGCTTTCGGACCGCCAAAACCACTGAATGCAGCAGTACTTTCGTCCAGCCGGAACTGAGTGCCAAAAGGATGCAGGCCTATCAACTTGGTATCGGGCTTCATCTTCAAAGTTTCGGTAATGCGATACCAGCCCTGGGGCACATAGATATTATCGTACTTGTCAATAGCCTCCTGGATGGCCTTCGTATCATCCGTTTCCCCATCTCCCTTTGCACCGAATTCGCGCAGATTCACCCATGTTGCCATTGCAGGCAGTGCAGGGATGTCCATCAGTTGGGCAACCGGCATCTTCTGTATCGGTTCAATATCAACCAACGTTTCATATTCCGGCATATCCACCATGTTATCCATCTGCAAGCCGTGGTCGTATGACTTTACCTTATAGATTTTATGAGCAACATGGGTGGCCGTATTGCTACGGGTATATTTCGCCAAGGTCGGTACATTCTTACAATATACATTGCGAAAGGTTATCTGATTGTTGCTGTTGTTCTCGTTGGTAATCACCACTGCCGGACCACTTACATTTTCAAAATAGCTGTTTTCCAAAAATAACTTGTCGCAATAATTAGGGTCAATATCAAATACAGCCGGAACATTCTTGGCATACAGATTCACCATTGCCAAACCGGACTCCTGACAACGAAGAGCAGCTACACGTTGTCCCTCAAAATAAGAGTCGACCATCATTACCGGCCATCCGGGAGAGGCTTTTGTCGTATAAATGCCATAATCTCCCCCGTAAAAAGCAACGTTTTCCAACTCATTGCCCACATCGAACAGACCAGCCTTGCCTTTACCTATGTATACGGCCACATAACTGATAAAACTGTGTTGGGCAAAGTGTGTGCGTAGCGCCACTGCATGCGGATTACCATCTTCTATGCGCAAGTTGATATTCGACATGGCACTGTAGAACGTACTGGCACCGGCATCACGGGGTTTCTCACCTTCCTTGACAACGGCTCCCGTAAACCAGAACATGTATTTAGCTTTTCCTTTATCATCAGCTACTTCCTCTTGAAAACCCGGAGAATTCTTAGCCAGAATAAATTCCGGGCGATTCTTTCCATAGCCAATCAAACGAATAGCCGTAGGAATATAAATGGTCTTGCTGATTTTATATTTACCTTCAGGGATAAAAAGGATTCCGAAATTCTTTTCTTTCTTCACTTGATTAATCGCTGCCTGCAAAGCATCCGATACATCCATCTTTCCATCCGCCTTTATAGGATAGTTCTCGGGAGTGAAATAAAAAGCTTCGGAGTCATTGGGTTTTAGAGGATATATCGAATTCAATTGTACAGCATACAACTGAGTACATATCATCCCCAGCAAAATTAAAATAATCGTGTTCAATTTCTTCATGGTCTTATTTTTAATGTATGGATAAAAAAAGACGTTCTGCCGTCAAGCAGAACGTCTCCCTCTGCTATAAATTACAATTTTATAACTACTACCGGCGCATAATTATGCCGTACAGTGCCCACACCCGAAACATCAGCCAGAGCGCCAATACGGAAATAATAATTCTTGCTGTATTTCAAGACATCAGCATTTTGTCCCAGATCGATGGACAATGTATAAATATCAGCGCTATTTATAGCAGTACTCGGACTAAACACTTGCTTATCAGTCCCTCCATTCAACGTCAATTTCACATTGTTACCTACCCACATATCTGAAAAAGCAAACAGCTGAATCTCTTTCAATTTCACTTCTTGTTTACCAGCTTCCAACGAGAATGTAGCAGTAATTACATTGCCATTCTTTTCTACTTTTGGACTTTTGACGCGAATATAAGGAATAACCTTGAAATCATACACATTATCCCCTGACTTAACAACAAAATCCTTCACTTCAAATGGATAAAAATTCCCATTTTCAAAACGGACATCATAAGTGGCAGCAAAAACCATATTGTTACGATATTCTCCGGTATTTGTGATATACCAGGTTTGATCCGTAGCATTAGTAAATCCATGCTCCCTCACTTTAATTGCATTACCGTTTTCCATATCAGAACCTACAAGTTCACCAGTCTGTTCGTCAAGGATAGAACCATGTATGGAAGCATCCGGTCCCTCATAATTATCAATTTCACAAGATGTCAATGCGAATAAGAAGCATGACACAAATAACAATATCTTTTTCATAACTTTCTACTTAATATTATTCAAATTAATGACCTGGATTCTGAACTAAACCATTCGTGGCAATATTAGGTATGCCCCTATAGTAGTTGATGTTCTGGAAAGTACGCCCTCCTCTTGTTTCGTCACCAAAGTAGTTCACCCTTGCAAAGACATATTTAGGCTCTGCACCACGCAAGTCAAGCATCGGCACCAAAGCTTTACGAATTCTATTATTGCTGAACTCAGTATGGAATTCCCTACGACGATTCATATCCCAAAAACGCTTTCCTTCAAACGCCATCTCCACACGACGTTCCTTCAGGACATTCTCCAATGTCAAAGATATCCGGTCGGTGTGTCCGGCTCTACGTCGCAAAGCATTCAAATAGTTCTCAGCCAATTCCTTATCGCCCAATCCACTACCATTTTCCACAACAGCCTCAGCATAATTCAGGTAGACTTCTGCCAAACGCATATCAATATAAGAGGTAGTGGACGAAAGACGGTCGGGAGACATGCTCTCGCCCTCGGGCATATACTTACGGACTCCAAAACCTGTAGCAGTCCAATTGGCATCCTCACCACTGTTCACATTATTAAATCCGGAGAACATGGTTTCACCTTCGGCTCCTAAAGCATAATATGTTGTTCCATTTTTCTGAGTAGACTCGTTTGAATAAGCCACATAGCTATTATTGTCCTTGATAAATCCGCCCTGGATAATAATCTCAGTGCCGGCATAAGATGAACCCGGCACAACCACACTTGCCAACAGACGTGCATCCTTGTTGGCAAACGGTTCATACAAATCGTTGTATTTAACAAAAGGTACCGACATCAAGGTGTTCACTACAGAAGCATTATTCATATTATGGAAATTAGCGATATAAGCATCTTCATTCCCATCCGTACGAGTTACAATCTTTGCACTTTTTCCCGTGCCGTCATCCGTATAATCTTCAAACAAATCAACGATTTCCAACATCGGATTGAAACGTCCATATTTCAGAGCGCCCGGATTGACTTGAGGAAGGATATTAAACTGAGCATAGCTATGTCCCTGATTAGTATTGGTTGTTCCATTAAGATACGCTTTACTGAAAATAATCTCTTCATTCTGGTCATTCAGGAACAAGGCCTGGAAGTTTGATGCAGCCTCCTTAACAGTAGCCGGAGCAGGCTTATAAAGAGATTTACCGGAATTCTCTATAAGGAACTTAGATGCTTCAATACATTCTTTATAGAATGCATCGGCATCGGCAGAAGTCATTCCACCCACCAGTTTCTGAGTGACAGCCTCACCAGCCAAAGGTGCCAGATTCCAATACTTGGCTACAGAAGCTGCATGAAGTGCAACTCTTGACTTCAACGCATAAGCTGCCCACTTGGTTACGCGATACAAATCCGAACCAGAAGTCGCATCGGGCAAAGTAGCAGCAGCAAGGGTACACTCATTCAATACAAATTTCCAAGTATCCAACTCTGTACTGCGAGGAACTGCCACAGCACCCGGTCCACCATTGGCATAATCATCGTCCTGCACTTTGTCAATCAGAGGAACGCCGCCATATCTTTTTACAAGCCCATAATACATATAAGCACGTGCAAAATGGGCTTCACCAGTCATACGATCCGCATCTGCAACAGAAATTGTTCCGGCTTCTTTGGCTTTCTCTACATTCTGCATAAAAATATTCACCTGACGAATATCTCCATAGGGCCAATAATTGAATCCTTCGTAACCTATACCCACTCCTCCGTCACTACGGGTAGCTTCGTCGGTGAGAAATGCCAAATTAGTAGTTTCATTCACACCATCATAACCGCGTTGATTAAAACCAGCGTTCGGACGATAATTAAAATCTTCCATAGGAATCATGGTATATATGTTTGCCAATAGTGCCTTTACACCACCTTCTGTCTCCAATAACTGATCGGGAGACACTTTATCCAGCGGTTCAAGTTCCAAGAAGGCATTACAACCGGACAATCCCATCAATGCACATAATGAGAATATCGATAAAATATTTTTTTTCATGGTATTTCAGAATTAAAAGTTTATGTTTAACCCAAAGTTATAAGTTCTCATCAACGGATATGCCAAGTTGGCTCCCCAATCCCTTTCCTCACGTTCGGGATCAGCATCCTTCAAAGCCTTGTTACAGAACGTAAACAGATTTGAACCATTGACAAAGATACGGGCACTGTTCAACCCGATTCTTTTCATAAATGATTTTGGCAGATTGTAACCAATCTCCATACTCTTCAAACGGAGATAAGTAGCTTGCGGAAGCCAAACGGAAATACCATAATTCCATCTACTACCATTATCCGAAGTATTGGAGAAATTGTGGCGTAATGCCGGATAATAACCGGCTACCCATTGTGTGGCAGGATTATACGGATCATCTGTTATATTTACAGGATGCCAACGATCTACATACTTCGCAATTAAATAAGATTTATTTGTCTTGCCACCATATCCCCAAACATCATCATTGGCATATCCGATGGAGTAACCGGAAGCTCCTTGAAACAGCATATTGAGATCAAAATTCTTATAAGAAGCCGCCAAAGTCAACCCATACTGGATAGGAGGATTTGCACCGGTTGCCCAAAACTCCGGAACACGGTCACTGCTGTTAATCCTGCCATCACCATTCAAGTCAAGCAATCTGTAACTACCCGGAAGCATCTTAGAGTTACCCAAGTTTCCACCAATCAAAGGAGCCGTTTCATACTGTTCCAAAGAAGTATATTGGCCATCGTATTTATACAACCACATCACATTACTGTTGCGGTTTTCCTTTCCATTCAGCCATCTATCCATAGAACTGGTATATTCGGCATGTTCCACATGCAGACTTCTTTCACGTGCATACGTAAAATTAGCACTTACTGAATATGAGAAGTCCTTACCGATTTGTCCTCTGTGTCCCAATTCAATCTCAAAACCCCGGTTCCGGTTAGAATTCAGATTTTCCTTCGGGAAACTTGCACCAAATGTATCAGGAGCAGATTGTGCACGGTCAGCCAAAATGCCTTCATTCTTACGATTGAACCACTCGATAGTACCACTCAACTTACCGTTCCATAAGTCAAAGTCCAGACCTACATTGGAAATAGAAGATGTAACCCAAGAAAGCCGGTCAGTCACTACACCAGGAGCTACCATACCCATAATCTGGCTGGCACCATCAAAAACATAACCATTAGAAGCTGAATTATAAGCAGATACATATTGGAAAGGATCACCGGCATCATATCCACTTTGCCCAAAAGAACCCCTGATTTTCAAATTAGTAATGAACGGCAAATTGTCCTTGATGAAACTTTCTTCCGAAAGTCGCCATCCGGCACTTACCGACGGGAAGAACGTCCAACGCTTAGAAGGAGCATAACGATAAGAACCATCATAACGTCCTACTACCTCCAACAAGTATTTACCGGCATAATCATAGTTCGCACGCATCAGATAGGCTGCCAAACGGCCAAAACTACGATACCCTGAATTGGTAGCTGTACCCGGACTTGCCTGATTCAAAATATCATTAGTAAACAACTCTGAATATTGCCGGGAACCGGATAATTCATCGCGTCGTGTACTGCTCAACTCTGCCACAGCTGTCACATTCAAATTGTGCTGATTGAAAGAACGCATATAATTAGCCTGCAACCTACCATAAATCTTCTGATATATTCTCATCGTATTGGAATAAGCATCAGTACTACCTCCCGTACCGGCAGGCGCATCTGTATAATAATCATACAACGGATAAGAACGATTTAAAGAAGAGTTGTTACGATTGTTACCGTCAAATGACCCCAAAAGACTCAATGCCAACCCTTTTACAAAAGGAACTTGCCAATTCAATTCCACATCGGCAGAATACGTCAGGCCTCTGTTCTTGCGATAACCGTCTATATCCGGATCAACCAACGCAAAAGGATTCTTGTTTTCAGGACCGATTGCAGACAAATGATTGGGATTATTAATCGTATGAGTACCGATACCACGGTCATTAACCATCAAAGTCTTAAAAGTCCACATAAAATCCTCTCTCGGCCTTTGGGTTTCATCCCAACGTCCGGACAGATTCACATTCAGTTTCAGCCCTTTCGTAAGCTCTGCAGTCAGGTTACTTCTCAGATTATATCTATGATAGTATTGGATACCACTCTTCAGCAAACCATTATCGCCATTATAGCCGAAGCTCACATAATACTTCACCTTATCCGTTCCGCCTCTCACAGAAACAGTATGCGATTGCTGGAACGCCAGTTTATTCATAAACATGTCAATCCAGTTATTGTCTGTATAACCCTTAGCCCCGGTTCTATACAGTTCCAGAATATCGTCAGTGTATTCAGGGGCAGCCTGGTCATTACGTGCCCTTTCATTGGCCAACATGCGATAAGTATAAGCATCTACCGTTTCTTCCATACCCGTGGCATTCTTCATACCGAACAATGCTGAGTAAGATACTCTGGTCTTTTCGGCTACACCTTTTTTGGTAGTAACAATGATTACGCCATTAGCCGCATTCATACCATAAATAGCGGCAGAAGCATCTTTCAAAATAGAGATACTTTCTATATCCTCAGAATTCAGCTGTGCAAGTTCTTCAGTACCTTCACGTGTGATACCATCAATTACCACCAACGGGTCACCATAACCGCGAATGCTCACCATATTGTCGAAAGTTCCCGGCTCTCCGGTTTTCTGACGAATCAATAACCCCGGCATCTTACCTTGAATATTGCTAATCAGATTCTCGGTCTTGGTCGTAGCTATTTCATCAGCACCAATGGCTGCAATGGCACCGGTCAGTGATTCTTTCTTCTGTACACCATATCCTACAACAACCACTTCATCCAATATCTCAGCATCTTCTACCAAAACTATCTTGAACGAATTTCGGCCTGCAACCTTTATGTTTTGTGTCTTATAACCTACATAGCTTATTATAAGAGTAGCATCAGAGCCCACATTGGTCAGAATGAAATTACCGTCAATGTCTGTTATGACACCGTTGGTAGTTCCCTGCACCAAGATACTGGCACCAATCACCGGTTCACCGGTTGCATCGACCACAGAACCTTTCACCGTCGCAGCCTGCAAAGCCATCTGTACCCCATCAGCTCCTACAGCTTTATCATAAAGGATTATATTACGGTCCAATATCTTATAGCCTATATTGGTTCCTTTGAATACATCATTCAGAACCTTGAATATGGTTTTGTTATTTGCCCGGACCGATACACGGCGCTTAACGTCAATCTGCTTGTTGTTGTAGAAGAAAACAAATTCGGTACCTTGTTCCAGCTCCGTCAGTACTTCATCAACAGTCTTGTTCTCAAGAGCAATGTTTACCATTGTCTTTTGAGCATAACCTTCATTGGCAAAAGTCATACCAACCAAACAAAACAACATAAATAATGTGCATCTCATAGCAAGAGGAATTTTTTTCATGCATCTCATCAGGACACTTTTTGCCCTAAATGATTGGATACAATAGTGTTTTTTCATAATTTTGTATTGATTTCTAGTGAAAAAATAAAGTTACTTTATCTGTCGCCAAACAGATATTTAAAAGTTACTGTGTTTCATGCAGGAAAATGCGCCAACATTTTCCTGCATGTTTTTCTAAACGGACTTGTGTTTCATCATACTACTTTTTAAAGGGTTAATAAACTTCTATTACCTGTCTCTCGGCATCCACATCACCATCTTCAACAAACTTGAAATGAATATTCGAGGATATTCGGAAGTGCTCCAATATTCGCTCCAAACGTTGTTTGGTAAATGTAGCCGTAAAGGAATTCTGCTTCAATGAAGCCTTTTTCAGAATGAATTCCACATTATATCTTTTGCTCAAACTCTTCAATATATCTTCAAACGGAGTGTTCCTGAAAATCAAACGTCCGTCCTTCCAACATGTTTCCACGTCTACATTGACTTCTTTCACAACGACCTTTTCCCGCACTATATCATAAATAACCTTTTGCCCCGGTATCATCATTACATTATTTCTCCTGCCGTTATTCACATAGGAGAAACTGACTTTACCCGAAACCAAAGTGGTCTGTACCGTCCTGCTCCCTTTGTAAGCCTCTACGTTGAACTCCGTTCCATGTACCACTATCTTGGAATTGTTCAGCGTGCCGACAATGAACTTCTTTTCATCTTTTGCGACAGAAAAGAATGCTTCACCCACCAACTTCACTTCCCTTTTATCATCGGCAAACCGGGAAGGATAACGCAACGACGACGACGAGTTCAGAACGACTTCCGTTCCATCCGGCAATTCGACAGAAGTAGTCATTCCCGGATTTGTCCTGACTTCCATCATATGTATCTCTTCTTTATCCTTGTCCCAATAAAGGATAGACCACGATACCATCAAAGGGATGAATAAAATGGCGGCCGCCCGTTGCATCCCTCTAAATAATACCTGATACCTATTGACCTTTTTCTGTTTCATCTTACGATGTACATCCTCCAAGGCCTTCTTTACATCCAGCCTGGATGAAATCTGCGCCATGTCCGCCGCCAGGCCGAGTGTCTGAACCTGGCGGGCTGTCCTGCGGTTCTCTTCCGATGCTTCCAGCCACTCCTCTACCAGAGCAGTTTCATCTTCCGTTGTCTCTCCTTCATAATACCTGAGAAGCAGGTCCTCCATTCCCTCTCTTTTTACCATAATTTTTATTGCTAGCTTTAATCTAAAGACAAACGGGTGAAAAGAACTCCTAAACAAAAAGCTAAAAATATTTTATATACTTAGATTATAATGGGAAAAAAAGCTATTTTTGCCCAACAATAATGAACCCCCACCCTATGAGAAACAGACCATTAGAAGATACATCTTTATTATCCGCCATACAAAAAGGAGATAGAAGTGCTTTTGATGTGTTATTTCAAAAGTACTATTCTGTGCTCTGCACCTACTGCTATCGTTTTGTCCGGTTGGAAGATGCAGAAGAGATTGTTCAGGACGTCATGCTATGGCTTTGGGAAAACCGCGAAAGACCCATTATCGAATATTCGCTCAAGCAATATCTGTTCAAGGCTGTCTACCATCGTTGCATGACCCGGATTGCCCAAAATGAAGTGAAGCAACGGGCAGACACCGCTTACTATGAACGAATGTTCGCCATGCTGCAGGAGGTGGATATCTATCAAATCAACGAATTAAGCAAGCATATACAAAGGGCCATCAACGAACTGCCGCCTACTTATAGGGAAGCTTTCATCATGCATCGTTTCCAGAATCTGAGTTACAAGGAAGCTGCCGAACTACTCAACGTTTCCCCAAAAACGGTAGACTACCGCATTCAGCAGGCTTTGAAGATTTTAAGGGTCAAGCTGAAAGATTATCTGCCACTGATATTGATGCACCTGCTCACCTCGCATTAAGACCATACAAAAGCAGAACGTCCCCTATACCTTGCCGGCTACACACCGGGACTTAGCCCTAAAGAGTATAGGACTGAGAGGTCAAAACATCCGGATGTTTTACCCCAATACATGGGGATGTTTTCACCCAAAACACCCGGATGTATTACCCCAAAACATCCGGGTGTTTTAATGGAAAGGATGCGGATGTTATGACCTCTCAGTATACGGGTCAGACCGGTTCAGTCCTGCTGGGAGAGGCACTAAGTCCCTATATATCCCGTATTCATTAATTATTCTAAAAAAAGTTAGGGAAAACTCCGGGCCACCGGTCATATAAGCAAGAAGCAACCCTATTATTATCATAACCTCAAAATGCACGCAATGAGAAAACTGATTATCCTATTGTCAGCGCTGGTGTACGTCATCCATGCACAAGCGCAATTTTCAGTGACAGCCCATCAGGAAGGATGGGACAATATTCCTCCACAAGTACAAAAACCGGGATTTTCCTTTCAGCAATCCGTATTTGCCAATATGGACGGGGACGATGCCCTTGAAGAAGTAATGCTTTTCGGACGTGACAACGGACACTACCCCACTTTCGACCTTTTCAAGGCCTACTATGCAATCGTAGACAACTATACCAAAGAAGTACAATACATTTCCGACGAGATTTATGTCACCGACAAGTACAATCTCCTTGTAGAAGACCGCAACAAGGACGGCATCTCCGAGCTCTACATATCCTACTTCAAAGACGGAAAGTTCAGCGTAGACGAACAAGGTTACAATCTGCGCACCACACGCTGCTACGACCGTATAGAATGGAACCCTACTGGCAAAAACTTTAAATCTTCCGGAAAATGAAAACAAGACTGACACTTATCCTGGTACTCCTTATTTATATAGGAGCTGCCTCGCACACACACGCACAGCAAAAGAAAGTAATCAAAACCATGATGATAGCCGGGCAGGACGGCAGCCATTATTGGCAAGGCGCCTGCGAAGCCATGAAGCAGATATTGGAAAACAGCGGAATGTTCAAAGTGGATTTTGCCTTTACACCCGACTTTGGTGGAGACATCGCCACCTTCAAACCCGATTTCCACCAATATGATTTAATCGTCATCAACTACGGCGGAGCTACATGGACAGAGCCCGTACGCAAGAATTTCGAGAAATACGTTGCCGATGGAGGCGGTGTGGTAGTGATACATTCTTCCGTCGTCCCGATGGCCGACTGGAAAGAATACAACGAGATAATAGGCATGGGGGCATGGGACGGACGAAACGAAAAGGACGGTCCGTATCTGTACTGGAAAGACGGACAATACGTCTACGACTACTCTCCGGGGTATGCCGGCTACCACGGCTTGCAGCACGAAACCGTCATAGAACACCGCGCCCCCCATCATCCTATCCTGCAAGGATTGCCTCCTCAATGGAAACACTTCAAGGACGAGATATATACCCGCCTACGCGGTCCGGTAAGAAACATGGAAATATTGGCAACCGCCTACGAACGCGGACGGCATGAACCGTTGATGTGGACAGTAAGCTACGGAAAAGGGCGCATATTCGTCGACCTCCTGGGGCACTGCGGCAACGACCCGAACATGACTTACTCCATGCGCTGCACCGGTTTCCAGGTGACTTTACTCCGGGGATGCGAATGGGCTGCCACCGGCGCCGTCACCCAAGAAGTTCCCGCAGATTTCCCACTGAAGGATACTTATACATTACGTCCGGAGTTCAAGGCTCCTTTTCATGCTTACCCTGAAACCAAACACTGAATACCATGAAATACATCATCCGAACACTGCTGCTGGCATGCTGCTGCATGCAGGCACAAGCACAAGCTCCGTGGAAACCCGATACGGAACTGGAGAAACAATTACAGCAAAGCAATCATGTGCACCGCATAATGAAAGCTAATCCCGCACACGCCGGACTGACGCGGTGGGAAAAGAAAGAGGTATTGAAAAGCAGGGGACTCCCCCTGGCCGAAGATTTCGGCGCTCTGCGCCACACCGGACCCGGAACCATACATGTAGACCGTAAAGTCACTGTCTCAGGCAAAGGAAGTGTCCGTCTGGACACTCCTGCCTCCTTGGGCAAGAAGAATCCAACAAACCGGAATTACGCCACCCCGGAGATTATCCGTCCCCTCGACCGGGAAGACTTGCGGGAATACAACCGCTTTTCCGTTTGGGTATATGTGGATGCACCGGGCGTTTATCTGACCTTTGCCGGATTCACCCTATACAATGAAGGGGAGAAAATCATGCCGACTCCCGGACGCTTTGAAGGACAACACTTCGAGACTGTCTATCCCAACAAATGGCAGCACATCATATGGGAAATACCGGACCTATACCGTGATTGTGTCACAGGCTTTTCGGTAAACATCATGCTGGCAGGTGCTCCTGCAGGAGCCAGCGAACACATGAGCCTATACATAGACGACATGCGCATCGAAAAGGTAGAAGCGGAAAACAGCCGGGGATTCGACCTGCGAAAAGATGCAATGGCCTACTGCCACAGCGGATACAAGCCGGGAGCACGCAAGCAGGCTTTGGTGCAGCACATGCCGGAAAGGGCTTTCAGCCTGCACGATGCCGCCACGGGACAAACCGTTTATCAAGGTACGGCCAGTCCTCTGAATCAGGACAAGAAGCTGGACAAAGGATTTCTTGTACTGGACTTCAGCAGTTTCAATACGCCCGGACAATACTTCCTCTCCATCGGTGATGTACAATCAAAGCCTTTCCCCATCGGAAATGATGCCTACCTGTCTACCGCCTGGCACACGCTGAACTTCTTCTTTTCCGAACGTTGCGGTTTCGACCAGCCCGGCATTCATCAGGAATGCCATCAGGATGTATTCGCCTATCATCCCGACGGACGGAGCATGAGCATTGCCGGAGGATGGCACGATGCAGCCGACCTGACTCAAGGAACGGGAAATACAGCCGAATCGTGCATCGCCCTCCTCGAAATGGCCGGTGCCGTACAAGGCAAAGACAGTATCTTCTACGAACGCCTGCTGGAAGAGGCACGCTGGGGAGTGAACTGGATTCTGCGTACCCGCTTCGGTGACGGCTACCGACTGGGTGGACTGATTATCGGCATTTGGACAAAGAATATCCGTGGTGACAAAGACGACATGCAGACAGAAGCACGAAATACGCCTACGGACAATCTGAAAGCCGCTTCCAGTTGCGCACTCGCCGCCCCTCATTTTGAAAAGAAAGACCCAGTGTTTGCACGGTGGTGCCGGAACAGTGCCATTGAGGACTTCCAATTCGCCATCGACCTGCTGGATACGCAAAGGACGGAACAGAACGAAACCGAACTTTATGCCCTTGCCACCGTCACAGCCATGCGTTTGTACCGCCTTACACAAGATGTTTACTATCTGGACTGGGCAACCCGGCTGGCACGTACCGTCATGGCGGGCCAACAGTTGGAAAAGCGTACCGACTGGAAAATCCCCCTACGAGGTTTCTTCTATGAATCTTCCCGGAAAAAACGTATTCTGGCCTATTATCACCAAAGCCAAGAGCACTTGATGGCCGAAGGACTCTCGATGCTACTGACAGATGCCCCTACCCATCCGGACGTCCCGTTGTGGAAGGCATCCTGTGAAGCCTATGCAGACTATCTACGCGGGATTTCACAACTGATTGAGCCGTACGGCATACTGCCAAGCGCCGTATACGAGGTGGATAATACCGATTATAAGAATCTGTACCACGAAGGAGAGCAGGTAGGGCTTCCCAGCCTGGAAGAATACAATGCACAAGTGCGCAACGGCATCCCTCTCTCGAAGGATTTCTATCTGCGCCGTTTCCCCGTCGCCTATCAGTTCAGGGGATTCCACGCTGTTGTCATGGGCAAAGCCAAAGCTGCCTTTATTCTTGCACGCCTATTCAACGACAAAGCGTTAAGGGATATTGCAACCCGCCAGGTAGAGTATATATTGGGCTACAACCCGTTTGCCATGAGTACCGTTTATGGAGACGGATATGACTACCCGCCACTTTACGGAGCCTATGCCGGAGATGTGGTGGGAGCTGTACCCGTAGGAATCGAAACATTCGAAAATGAGGACGAACCCTACTTCCCGATGCAAAATAACTGCACTTACAAGGAAATCTGGACACACACCACCGCACGCCTAATGTGGTGTGTAGTAGAACTGTTCAAATAAACAGTTCATTATACCGCTAAAAAAAGCTCCGGAGTTGAAGGTTCCGGAGCTTTTTCTCTGTTTTTATGTGACGGACAGTTATGCCTTTTTCAATGCTGCAATACTTTCCTTGAGAGATTTGATGATACTTTCAGCATCTGCCTGCTTCTTGCGTTCCATCTCAAGAACGGCGGCAGGAGCATTATTCACAAACTTCTCGTTACCCAGCTTCTTCAGCACACCCTGCAAGAATCCTTCCTTATGCTTCAGTTCGGCCTCCATACGGGCTATCTCGGCTTCCACGTCAATCATATTACCCAAAGGTACGGCATATTCCGTAGTACCTACCATGAAGGAAGCAGCACCGTCGGCCTTGTTCTCCACTATATTGATGGAGGAAAGGTTACACATTTTCATGATAACCGCGTTGAATGCCACAACCGGATTCTCACCGATAACCTGCAACTCAAGTGCCTCTTTTTGGGCGATGTTCTTCTGCAAACGGATGGAACGGATATTGCTGATAACCTCTTTCACCACTTCAAACTCCCGGATGATATCCTCATCTACCAATGCCGACATTGACAACGGGCTTACCATCAAGCTCTCACCGTCTGTACGGTCGCAAAGATGCTGCCACAACTCCTCTGTAATAAATGGCATGAACGGATGGAGCAGATGCAACAAGTTATCAAAGAAACCGATAGTTGCTTCATACACTTTCCGGTTGATGGGCTGGCCGTATGCCGGTTTAATCATTTCCAGATACCAGGAAGAGAATTCGTCCCAGAACAGTTTGTAAACAGCCATCAGCGCTTCACTCAAACGGTACTTGCTGAACAAATCAGCCACTTCGGCAGCCACTTCATTCTGCTTGGCCTCAAACCAGCGTATTGCCAGTTCTGAAGCTTCCGGTACCGGAACTTCCGCACTGACTTCCCAACCTTTAATCAGACGGAAAGCGTTCCATATCTTATTATTGAAGTTACGTCCTTGCTCACACAGTGCATCGTCAAAGAGGATGTCATTGCCAGCAGGAGCTGAAAGCATCATGCCCATACGTACACCATCGGCACCGTATTTCTCAATCAAATCCAGCGGGTCGGGAGAATTACCCAACGACTTGGACATCTTACGTCCCAGCTTGTCACGGACAATACCCGTAAAATAAACATTCTGGAACGGCATCTTACCTTCATATTCATAGCCTGCCATAATCATACGGGCTACCCAGAAGAAGATAATGTCCGGACCGGTCACCAAGTCGCTGGTAGGATAATAGTAGTTTATCTCCTCGTTACCCGGATTGTTGATACCGTCAAACAAAGAGATGGGCCACAACCAGGAGGAGAACCAAGTATCCAGGCAGTCCTCATCCTGACGAAGGTCTTCCAGTTTAAGGTCTGCATTACCCGTTTTCTCTTTTGCCAATGCCAAGGCTTCTTCGGGAGTGGCAGCCACTACATAACCACCTTCCGGCAAAAAATAAGCAGGAATGCGATGCCCCCACCACAACTGGCGGCTGATACACCAGTCCTTGATATTTTCCAACCAGTTCTTGTACGTATTCTTATATTTGGCAGGATAGAACTTCAACTCATCATTCATCACCGGCGGCAAAGCCATGTCGGCAAAGTGCTGCATCTTCAGGAACCATTGCATGGAAAGCTTCGGTTCGATGGACACGTTGGTACGTTCGGAGAAACCTACCTTGTTGGTATAGGCTTCCACTTTCTCCAACAGACCGGCAGCAGCCAGGTCCTTCTCAATCTGCTCGCGCACATCGAAACGGTCCATACCGATATACAAGCCGGCAGCTTCACTAAGCGTTCCGTTATCATTGAAGATGTCAATGCTCGGCAGATTGTACTTCTCACCCAGCATGTAGTCGTTCACATCGTGGGCAGGAGTTACCTTCAGACAACCGGTACCGAACTCTATATCTACGTAATCGTCCTCGATAACCGGAATAACACGTCCTACCAACGGAACAATCACCTTCTTACCCTTCAACCAGGTATTCTTGGGGTCATTCGGATTGATGCACATGGCTGTATCTCCCATGATGGTTTCAGGGCGGGTGGTAGCAACCACTGCATAACGTCCTTCGGGGTCACCTTCTACCATATACTTCAGATAGTACAGCTTGCTGTGCTCTTCTTTGTAGATTACTTCCTCGTCACTAAGTGCGGTCAGTGCCTTAGGGTCCCAGTTCACCATGCGGACACCACGATAAATCAGACCTTTGTTATACAAGTCAACAAAAACCTTGAGCACGCTTTCACTGCGTTTCTCATCCATAGTAAAAGCTGTACGATCCCAATCGCAAGAAGCACCCAGCTTGCGGAGCTGCTTCAAGATGATGCCGCCATGTTCGTCAGTCCATTCCCAGGCATGCTTCAAGAACTCGTCGCGGGTAAGGTCTGTCTTCTTGATGCCTTGTGCGGCAAGTTTGTTCACCACCTTGGCCTCGGTAGCAATGGATGCATGGTCGGTTCCCGGCACCCAGCAGGCATTCTTGCCTTCCATGCGGGCACGGCGTACCAGAATATCTTGTATGGTATTATTAAGCATGTGTCCCATGTGCAACACACCGGTGACGTTGGGGGGCGGGATGACGACGGTGTAAGGCTCACGACCATCGGGTTTCGAACTGAATAATTTGTGGTCCAACCAATACTGGTACCACTTTCCCTCCACGTCAGCGGGATTGTACTTACTTGCTAATTCCATGTTTTTAAATCTCTATAATTAATTTATTGCGAATAACGGGCGCAAAATTAATGAATTAAAATTTAAATATATATTTTTGTCCCTACAAAATGAGTCAGGAGTTAGTAGGAGTTAAAGGGAGTTATCGCCCTCCGGGCTTAGGAGTTAGAGGTCGATAGTCCTCTTAATGGTAGGTTGAAAATAAAAATGAGAGACAAATTGAAAATCCGGTATGTCGTATTAATCGTATTACTGTCTGTTGTATGGGCAACGCAGCTCATTCCAATATTGGGAGAAGTATATGCACAGTCTGTATATCCGGTGATTTCCCATTTCTTGTCCTCCTTTTCAAAACTCATGCCTTTTGCCATAGGCGACTTGTTTATTTTCCTCAGTGTACTCGGACTTCTTTTCAATCCAATCAGGGCACGCTATATCCAAAAGAAAAAGTGGAAACAGATTCTGCTGAACGAAATGGAATACTTGCTGTGGATATATGCATGGTTCTATCTGGCATGGGGACTGAACTACTCACAGAAAGATTTCTATGGCAGGACAAACATTCCTTATACTGCCTATACTCCCGAAATCTTTCAGTCATTTGTAGACAACTATATAGACAAGCTGAATGCTTCCTATACAGATGTCACCTCCATTGACGAACCATTGGTCTGCCGGGAAAGCGTACACGGATACAACCAAATCAGCGATACGCTGGGGATACATCGCCCTCCCCACTCCTCTCCGCGCGTGAAGACCATGCTTTTCACTCCGTTCATTTCCATGGTCGGTGTTACGGGAAGCATGGGACCTTTCTTCTGCGAATTCACGCTGAACGGCGATTTGCTTCCACCACAATATCCTGCTACTTATGCCCACGAGCTGGCACACTTTTTAGGCATCACCAGCGAGGCAGAAGCCAACTTCTACGCTTACCAGGTCTGCACCCGTTCGCAGGTGAAAGAGATTCGTTTCAGTGGGTATTTCTCCGTACTCCCACATGTGCTGGGCAATGCCCGCCGACTGATGAGCGAAGAAGAATACGCAGAACTTTTCAACCGGATACGTCCTGAAATCATAGAACTGGCCCAAAAGAACCAGCAATACTGGATGGAGAAATACAGTCCGCTCATCGGAGACATCCAGAACTTTATCTACGACTTGTACCTTAAAGGAAACAAGATTCAAAGCGGACGCAAGAACTATTCGGAAGTAATAGGCTTGCTTATCTCATACGAAGAATGGAAAAACTAAATTTCAAAATCATGCATACAAGAAAAGAACAGATGGAAGCCTTCGGCCGCTTCCTCGACATACTCGACGAGCTGCGCGAGAAATGTCCCTGGGACCGCAAGCAGACCAACGAAAGCCTGCGCCCCAATACCATCGAAGAGACTTATGAACTTTGTGACGCCCTGATACGCGATGACAAGAGTGACATCTGCAAAGAGCTGGGCGATGTGCTGCTGCATGTGGCTTTTTATGCAAAGATAGGCTCCGAAACCGGTGATTTCGATATGAAAGACGTGTGCGACCGTCTTTGTGAGAAACTTATTTTCCGCCATCCCCATGTCTTCGGCGATGTAAAGGCAGAAACCGCAGGTCAGGTCTCAGAAAACTGGGAACAGTTGAAGCTGAAGGAAAAAGATGGGAATAAAACCGTACTGAGCGGTGTGCCCGCCGCCCTACCCTCGCTCATCAAGGCCTACCGCATCCAGGACAAGGCACGCAATGTAGGATTCGACTGGGAAGAACGCGAACAGGTGTGGGATAAGGTAAAAGAAGAAATCCGGGAGTTCCAGACAGAAGTCGCCCACATGGATAAGGAAAAAGCTGAAGCTGAATTCGGCGATGTCATGTTCAGCCTCATCAACGCTGCCCGCCTCTACAAAATCAATCCGGACAATGCGCTGGAACGGACCAACCAGAAGTTCATCAACCGCTTCAACTATGTAGAAGCGCACAGCATCAAGGAGGGCAAAAACCTCCATGACATGACGCTGGAGGAGATGGATAAGCTATGGAACGAAGCGAAAGTACTGGAAAAAGAAGGGAAACAAGATGATTCTTCTAAAGGTATCTCTCATTAACAAAAGAAGGTTGCTCACATCATTGTGGCAACCTTCCTTATTTGTATTCATTCACTACTCATCTTTTCCCTTGCGGTCTTCGCTGGGGACTATCTCCATTCTTGTGCATACCTTTCAGCAGCTCACGGTGGAAACGCATTTCAGCCCTTTGCACCAGATAAATCTTTTTACAAGGCAATATTTTCTTGAACTTATCAAAGTAGGTCTTGTCCAACCGGTCAGAAGCGATACGGGCATCATATACACCTTCCATAATTTCCTCATACTGGGCTTCGGTTGTTTTTTCATCTTTCCCTTGTCGAAGCAACTTCCAAGCCTCGTCATTTAGCTGCTTTTTCCGGTCCTGCAATTCAAAATACAATGGGAAGAACTTGGCTGCCTCCTCACTCGTCAGTCCGGCTTTCTCCGTTATAAACGCTTTTTGTTTGGCACGAAACTCTTCAGGTGACAGATGCTGGTCACATCCATCGCTAGCCCAAAGCAGAGGCATAATGCCACATATCATAACCAATAAAACAATTAGTTTCTTCATTTTTAAATAGTTGAGTGTTGTTACCTTATTCTGCATCAGAGTCTGCCAAATAAACATACAATGAATAATCATCCAGCATGGAATTCTCTACAGCCATATTAATATATTCCATTTCTGTTTCCGTATCATCAGCAGCCATACGCTCTACAGATGGAGTATGCTCCGAAGAAGCTACACGGATAATCAATGCCGCACCTATAAACATGGCGGTCATATACAACCAAGGCCTTACCTTCTGCCACATTGTAGGCTCTGTCTGCACAGCAATGAGTTTCTCTTTTTCGGGAAGCCGGTTCATTACCTCTGAAGTAAGATTCTCAAAGTAGCCTTCAGGAACGCGGAAAGGATTTTCCGTCCCTATCTTTTTCTGTATTTTATCTTCTTCTTTCATAAGCTTTCTCCTTTCTGTTTAATTAGACATTGTTTTGTGGCAAAGGTTTAATACTCCTCACCCAAAAACTTTTCTATTTTCTTCACGGCATGGTGATAGGAAGCCTTCAAGGCACCTACGGAAGTACCAAATATATCGGACATCTCTTCGTATTTCATTTCCTGGTAATACTTCAGATTAAACACCATACGTTGTTTTTCCGGCAAGGCAAGCAAGGCTTTTTGCAAAGCCATCTCTGCTTTATCACCGGAGAAGTAAGGATCACTTTCAAGCTTTTGAAGTGCATCTGCCTCGGGGTCATCCAAAGAGACTGTGGAAGCAGCCCGTTGTTTGTTCAGAAAAGTGAGGCATTCATTCAAGGCTATGCGATAGAGCCAGGTAGAGAGTTTAGCCTCTGCCCTGAAATAATCTATATTAATCCATGCTTTAATGAAAGTATTCTGAAGTAAATCATTGGCATCTTCATGAGAGAGGACCATACGACGAATCTGCCAATACAACTGCTCGCTATATTGGGTAACAATCATCTCAAATCCCCGCTTTTGTGTGCTTTCTTCTTGTAGAAGAGCCAACACTTCGCGTTCATTATAGGAAGGGGTCATAAATTTCTATTCGCATTTGTTGTTTTAGACTGCCAAAGATACGAAAAGTTTAATTCATACCGATACACAAAGTGTTTCTTTGGCAAGCTGAGTATCCGGAAAAATAGCGGATGCTTCTTGAAGCAAGATATTTTCATCTTCGTATCGTGCCGAAAAATGTCCTATCAACAACTTCTTCACTTCAGCCTTCCTGGCTATTTCAGCCGCTTGTGCAGCAGTTGTATGAAATGTTTCTTTGGCACGTGGCGCATCCTCATTCGCAAATGTCGCCTCATGAAAAAGTAAATCAACCCCTTTTATCTGCTCCACGATAGAAGGAAGATAGATGGTATCCGAGCAATAAGCATAACTGCGGGACGGAGCAGAAGGACGGGTCAACAAGTTGTTGGAAACCGTTTTTCCCTCCGGTGTCACGTAATCGGCCCCATTCTTTATACGATTCAATTCGTATACCGGCACTTGGTAGAAATCGACCATTTCACGGATAATATGGTTAGGACGCCGCTTTTCTGCAAACAAAAAGCCACAACACGGCATACGATGACGCAAAGGAATAGTAGTAACCGTCAACGAACGGTCTTCATAAATCTGCATCGGTTCTTTCGTATCAAACTCATGGAAAAGGACCTTGTACGTCATCTGCCTATTAAAAAAATCCAGCATAGGTGTCAGCAATGTTTCCAGCCCTTTTGGAGAATGGATATGCAACTCGGCTGTACGTCCTAAAAGGTTAAGTGTAGAAATCAGTCCCAATAAGCCAAAACAATGGTCTCCATGCAAGTGAGAGATAAAGATATGATTCAAACGCGAAAACTTCAGATGTGATTTACGGAACTGCAACTGCGCCCCTTCCCCACAATCAATCATAAACAGCTTGTCGCGCACGTTCACAATTTGAGACGTAGGGAAATGACGCGTTGTGGGTAAAGCGGAACCACAACCAAGAATATGTAACTCAAATTTTTCCATTCCAAACCTTCCGAACTGATTTCTACTCCTTGATTTATAGAAGAGCCTTTATCTCTGAAACTCCAAAGGATATTTCAAAAGTTTCTCCGGATTTATTCCCTTTATACAGATAGCCCACCCCTTTATCACACTTCACACATACTTCCAAGAACATGTGCAAGGCTGGATCGGAGGAGTTCAAAGAGTTCTTCACATTTGCCTTCATCTGTTCGGCATTTTCCTTCAAAGCAGACATCTGTACTACAGATTCGTCAATCGTATAATGATAAAGCACCTTATCCGACTCGATTGTCAGTTTATTGAGCATAGTGGCTTCATCCACCTGCATCGGGCACGATACGTTGGTCATCTTCACTTGCTCTTCCAGTTTCTTCTTATCACTGCTTTCAGCAGTTGAACCGCCATTCAATATATCTTTCAAGTCCTGAGTAGTCAGATAACATTCCACTTCGTTACCGGATGTCTTTCCTTTATATATGAACTTTATACCGGAATCAGTACCGACAACCAAATCCAGCATCTCTTTAATGGACCCTTGTGGATTACCGAACATAACAGTCACAGCAGACTTCATTGCATCAGGATTCTCTTTCAAAGCGTCTATATTGAGGAAACTTTCATTCATAAGCAGTACATATACCACATCCGCCCCATCAAAAGTAATACTGGATATTTCGCCGGAAGCTCCCATATCCATGGGACATTGTTTGTTGGCAGCTGCGATAGCCAGCTTGAGTTTAGACTTCTGGCCGCATGCGGTTAGTAACATCAGCGACAGGCAAGTGAACAACACCATCTTCCCTGCATTTTTGAACATGTTTTTCATAATAAATGAAAATTAAATTATTGAATATTTCTATGATTGCAAAAGTAACCACCCTGCAAAGATAAACATTTATGGAAAAACCATCCTTAATTCCATAAAATTCTATTGACAAATCATAAAAAAGAAGGGCACTTGTTTGCGCAAGTACCCTTCCTTCATTTATAGAACGGAGTAATTATTTCTTTCCAGCCAGCCTTCTTTTCAGCTCTTTCTTCTGCCTTTGCAGCATCTTCGAAGATACGGCTGTGAGAAAGGATGATACGCTTAGCGTCCTTGTTGAACTCAATTACCTTGAATTCAAGCTTCTCGTCCAACTGAGCTTGTGATCCGTCTTCCTTAACGAGGTGCTTCGGAGTAGCGAAGCCTTCTACACCATAAGGCAGAGCAACTACAGCACCCTTATCCAGCATTTCGATGATAGTACCTTCGTGTACAGAACCTACTGTAAATACAGTTTCGAATACATCCCAGGGATTTTCTTCGAGTTGCTTGTGGCCAAGGCTCAAGCGACGGTTTTCCTTGTCGATTTCCAGAACTTGTACGTCGATGTCTGCACCAATCTGAGTGAATTCAGACGGATGTTTAACCTTCTTCGTCCAAGACAGGTCAGAGATGTGAATCAAGCCGTCAACACCTTCTTCGATTTCAACGAATACGCCGAAGTTAGTGAAGTTGCGAACTTTTGCAGTGTGCTTGCTGCCGATAGGATACTTCTCTTCGATAGTTTCCCAAGGATCAGACTTCAGCTGCTTGATACCCAAAGACATCTTACGCTCTTCGCGGTCCAAAGTCAGGACTACTGCCTCAACTTCGTCACCTACCTTCATGAAGTCTTGTGCAGAACGCAAGTGCTGTGACCAAGACATTTCAGATACGTGAATCAGACCTTCAACACCCGGAGCGATTTCGATGAATGCACCGTAGTCAGCCATAACTACAACTTTACCCTTCACGTGGTCGCCAACCTTCAGGTTAGCATCCAGTGCATCCCAAGGATGCGGAGTGAGTTGCTTCAAGCCGAGAGCGATACGCTTCTTCTCATCATCGAAGTCAAGGATAACGACGTTGAGTTTCTGGTCGAGTTCAACCACTTCTTTCGGATCGCTAACACGGCCCCAAGAAAGGTCTGTAATGTGAATCAAACCATCTACGCCACCCAAGTCGATAAATACACCATAGGAAGTGATATTCTTAACGGTACCTTCGAGAACTTGTCCTTTTTCGAGTTTACCGATGATTTCCTTCTTCTGTTGTTCCAGTTCGGCTTCGATAAGAGCCTTGTGGGAAACAACCACATTCTTGAATTCCTGGTTGATCTTAACAACCTTGAATTCCATAGTTTTGCCAACGAATACATCGTAGTCGCGGATAGGCTTCACGTCGATTTGAGAACCCGGCAAGAAAGCTTCGATGCCGAATACGTCTACAATCATACCACCCTTTGTGCGGCACTTGATGTAACCCTTGATAATTTCTTCGTTTTCCAAAGCTGCGTTTACGCGATCCCAAGAACGGGTAGCACGAGCTTTACGGTGAGACAGAACGAGCTGTCCTTTCTTGTCTTCCTGGTTTTCGATGTATACCTCAACAGTATCACCAACCTTCAGTTCAGGATTGTAACGGAATTCACTCATCGGAATGATACCGTCTGATTTGTAACCGATGTTCACAACTACTTCACGCTTGTTCATTGCGATTACGGTTCCATCAACTACCTCGCGGTCGTTAACCTTGTTCAACGTATTGTCATACGCCTTTTCCAGTTCTTCGTGGCTTGCACTGGCTACTGATTCGCCGTTCTCATAAGCATCCCAGTTGAAGTCTTCAATAGGAGCTACATTCTTTAAATTTTCCATTAATAAATAAATTGTTTAACTCGTTAATTAAGTGAGACTTTATGTTGACTCATTGTAAATCGGGCGCAAAGATAGAAGTATTTTCTTGAACTACAAAACAAAAAGCATTCAAAACAGCAGTGGAATAATCAATTAAAGAATAAAAAAAATGTTACCTTTGCATCGTTTCATTTATACATAATCTCAATAATTTATCATGAAAAAGATAATCGCATGCATTTCCATCATTTGCTATACATTATTATGTTATAGCCAAAATCAGACAACGGACAACAACTACCGTACGCAAAAGAACATTTCCTATCTTCATCCCGGCGAAAAGGACAGTTATAAGCTGGAGCGTTGTAAGCTCGACCTCCATTATCCTACTGATAAAAAAGGATTTGCCACCCTTATCTGGTTCCACGGCGGAGGACTGGAAGCCGGAGAAAAACATTTTCCGAAGGAGTTCCTGGAGCAAGGCTACGCCGTGATAGCCGTAAACTACCGACTCAGCCCGCGTGCCCAAAATCCTGCCTACACGGAAGATGCCGCAGAGGCCGTTGCTTGGACTTTCGAGAATATAGAAGAATTCGGAGGAGACAAAGACAAAATATACATAGCCGGTCATTCAGCCGGTGGTTATCTCTGTCTGATGCTCAATCTGGACAAGAGTTACCTGGCAAAGTGGAATATTGATGCCAACAGCCTGGCAGGCGCTTTCCCCATCAGCGGACAGACCACCACTCATTATACCATCCGCAAAGAACGCGGGCTGCCTTCCGACACTCCGATTATAGATAAATATGCTCCTTCCAATAACGTAAGAAAAGACGCTTCACCCATGATACTTATCACTGGCGACAAAGAGTTGGAGATGCTGGCACGCTATGAGGAAAACGCCCATTTATATGCCCTCCTCAAAGCACTGGGACAAAAAACCACCCTCTATCAGATGGAGGGATTTGACCACGGTACGGTGGCCGCTCCCGCATGTACCTTGATAAACAGCTATATGAAGAAGGCAGGCAAGAAGTAACCACTACCCTTGCCTTTCTTTTATATATGCCAATGCCGCTCCTATTGCTGTTCTATATTCAGCATAGGGCGGTATATGAAAATGTACATGATAGATGGCTTCCATTTTAGAAAACACCTCCCGGCACTGGGGCAGTTGGGTGAGATTCCCTATCAGAACGAAATCCTTGATAGGACTGTTCAAAGCTGACAGTACAGCAGCTCCTCCAATGGTTTGAAGTACCGTATAAATTATACCGCAGGCAATATCTTCTTGAGAAGCATTGCTATCTGCTTTCCCGAAAAGAGAGGCGGTAGCACTCACTGGCAAGTCAGGCAAAGCAGTGTTGCAAATATCACCTATCTGCAAGTTGACACGAGTTACATCCCCTTTCTCAGCCAACTCGGACACCTGATGAATATCATGAGTTTTCAACAGCAACCTCGATAATCCCTGCAAGGTACCTCCACCAATCCCCAAGCCGCCAATATGCTGCACCTTGTCTCCGTCTATTTTCACAAAAGAAGTGCCGGTACCCATGCTGACTACAATCAGTTGGTCTATATCCGTTGCATGTCTAGCTCCCAAACCATTGGCAATAAACTCATCCGTTTTGCGAGTAGGCAGTCCATATAGAGGGCTGTTGACAAATGCGCTTCCCACTCCCGTCAGCATCACCTGCTCCACATCGGCCAGCTGTATACCATTGTCATAAATATACTTACCGAATGCTCCGAATAAGGAAGTCACCGGGTCGGTAGCCGTAATAAACATTGGAGACTGTATCTGTTCTCCATTGATTCCAACGATTTTCGTGGTACTTCCACCCACATCTATTCCTATTACTATACCCATAGCTCCAAGTAATTTGCAGCAAAGTTACAAAAGAATCAATAATTGACAATTGATTAATGTGATAATGTGCCAATATGCTAATTGGCTAATTGGCTGCGCTATGTTTATGCTACGCCATCACGTCCTGGTCATTGACACATTGGCACATTAATCACATTACCACATTGCTATCTGTTAAACAGTTCGAAGGTAAATTTGCAACCTATTTCCTGATACTTCCAGTTTGCAAAGCTGGCAAACAAGCCAAAGTCAAATATATGTGTACCAATGCCATACCCTACTTCCAGATAAGGTTTCAAGTGAGGAACCACCAATGCATTCAGATACAGACGTTCATTCAATACATATTGGGTATATTTCATCAGATGGCGGAGCAGGAGGAAAGGCGCTTCATAGGTAAGGTGTCCGCGGATATATTTACGGGAAGAGTTATACCAGCGGCCGTCCAGCAACTGGAACACCCCGCCAATATCATCACTCCAACCCATAGGAAGATTGGAACGCCGCAAATTGGCAAAGTCCACAAAGTACAGTTCCTTCTGATTGGTAAACTCTCCCCAACCAAAACGCCAATAAATATCACGCATCAAGCCCAAAGAAACCTGATGCTGCAAATCAATCTCTACACGCTCGTACGAACCACTGCTCTGCAACACTCCACTGAGTCCCCGCTCCCAATCTACTGAGATGGAAGGATACTTGGAATGAAGATTTACTTTACGGTCGCCATTCATATAATAGTATTGTCCCGGAGTCCAGGTGAGGCGGACGCGGGGAGCAAAACTATTATAGGTATGGCGGAACTTGTTCAGGATATTCGGGTCAAAATTCGGAAAGAAGGATGAACCTCCGGAACCGGCACGGGTGGCCGACTTGGTAGGCGGCATGCTCGGGTAGTTCAGTTCAAACCGGGAGCGGTTCACTTCCGTACGTCTGTGCATGGATACACCCACTTCCAGCGACAGACCGTTTACTATTTCCCAGCTATGACGCAGATTCAGATACAAATCCTTGAAATAATCCAAGTGTATCTGGTTGAAGTCAAAAATACTGTCGGGGATGGCTTTCAGGTCGTCCAGCACATCACTGCTGTAAATCCGGTTACCGTTACCAAACTCCAGATGCAATGCTGCACGCTTACGGGGCCAATAATCAAAATCGGACCTCACCCTCCAGTAAAACTCTTTTTCCTTAAAATTATAACCTATCCGGGGAACGATGCGCAGCAGGCGATCACCGGTAAAAATACGGTTGTACTTGAACTCCTGCCGATACGAAATTCCATGCTTGCCGCTATAGCTCAAAAGAAAAGGATTGATTAGTGGTGAACAGCGCACACTCCCCAATTTATCAAGGTCTACCGTATAGCGACTGATCAATGCATCTCCAATCTGCCCCCAAAACTCCAAGTTCTTATTCACCGGTTTCTTTTTCCGGGCGAGCGTATCCCGACGCAAGAAGAAATCCTGATACAGTGTCTCCTCATGCGGAGTCAAAGGAATGGGACGCAAAGTTTTAAAGTAAGCAGTATCACGTAGATAAGCATTCGTATCAGTACGCAACGTGTATGAATCGGACAAGTCATATTTACTTTTCTTCACCGACCTCCGTATATCACTGCCAGAAGTTTTCTGAATGATGTTCTTATAATCGAGTACAGCTTCATAAGTGCCATCTACCACATTTCCCAAAAAACGAAACGTTGCATCCACATCATACTGCAACGGAAGAAATTCGTCCGAATCGCCCACATTACCCATCTTCACCAGATTATTGAACCGCACCATCTCATTACGTCCGGAAAAACGCATCTCGCGTACACTCCACACGTTATCACTCACAATCAGATAACCGCCCACCAGCTGAAAGCTTTTGCTTTTTGGCATAAAACGGATTTTATACTGAAGGGCATGCCGTTCCCCCATCACCGTATCAATCCGATAGGTATAATATTTTTTGGCATTGGGTGCTAAAGGAGAGAGTAGTTTGTCATATAATAAGGTAGAAGAATAGATGTTGATGTGAAAATATTCCGGCAGCCGTCCGTCCATTTCCCAAAACTCGGAAGCAGTACCGACACTTGCCTTTACCTTCTGGTCATAGATGTCGGGAGCAGTAAAATGCAAATCGCTATAAGTTTCCATCATATATTCCCGCACCCCTTTCTTGGGCCGGAACATGGAAGGGATGTAGCGGAGAATATGATTCTTCTTACGGATATTCACCCAGCCCTTTATGTAAAGCTCAGCCTTGTAACTTTCAATAATACGTTCATAAAGGGGGGCAAAGAAGATGACTTTCTCCATGATGGAGTCTGCCGAACTCACATGTTTGTCAACCGGATAAGATACACGCTCCGCCCCTGCCTTCTGTACAAAAGAAAACAAGAAGCAAATCCAAATCCATATAAACAACAAACGTTTCAACCGCAATTTCTCCTTATAGAATCGGGACAAATATACGGAAGAATTTGTGTAATGCAAAAACATGTTCCATAAAGAAGCGGGAATGACACTTGTGACACCCTTTATTATAAAACATATGTTACGCGCGAGAGACAATAATACACAAGCACACATAGTTTGTGCGAGATAAATACGAACCTATATTAATTGTTATAAAAAGGGTGCCACAAGTGTCATGTACAGAATGATTCGTAATTGTGACACATGAAAATTACTAATCACGACGCACTAAGATTACTAATCGTGATGCGGAAAGATTACTAATCATGGCATGTAACAAACGCAAGCTTTTGGTCGTTTTTCCATAACAAGCAGACTTTTTTAGGGGGTCTATTCTCAAAAAACACTAATATTTTCGAGAATACCCCCTAAAAAAGAGGGGGTAGTTCAGAAAAAACATGTATTTTTGCGCCCAACAACCAATAAAAGGAGAGACTTATATGTCAAAAATGCGATTTTTTGCTTTGCAAGAACTTGCCAATCGGCAACCTCTTGAAGTGACCACCCCTTCAAACAAACTGTCCGACTACTACGGCAGCCATGTCTTCGACCGTAAGAAAATGCAGGAATACCTGCCTCGTGAAGCCTACAAAGCCGTGACCGACGCCATCGAAAAAGGCACTCCCATCAACCGCGAAATGGCAGACCTGATTGCCAACGGCATGAAAAGTTGGGCAAAGTCCCTCAACGTCACCCACTACACGCACTGGTTCCAGCCTCTGACGGACGGAACAGCCGAGAAACATGACGGCTTCATCGAATTCGGAGAAGGAACGGAAGTGATTGAACGTTTTTCCGGCAAACTGCTCATCCAGCAGGAACCGGATGCATCCTCTTTCCCCAACGGGGGTATCAGAAACACATTCGAAGCACGAGGATATACTGCTTGGGATGTTTCCTCACCTGCCTTTGTGGTAGATACCACACTTTGCATCCCCACTATCTTCATCTCTTATACCGGCGAAGCGCTCGACTACAAGACTCCATTGCTCAAAGCCTTGGCAGCCGTAGACAAAGCAGCGACAGACGTATGCCAGTTGTTCGACAAGAATATCACACGCGTTTATACCAATTTAGGCTGGGAACAAGAATATTTCCTCGTCGACTCGGCACTGTACAATGCCCGCCCGGACCTTTGTCTGACCGGACGTACCCTGATGGGACACTCCTCGGCCAAAGACCAGCAGCTGGAGGACCACTATTTCGGCTCCATCCCCCCACGTGTCACAGCTTTTATGAAAGAACTGGAAATCGAATGTCACAAACTGGGTATCCCGGTCAAGACCCGCCATAACGAAGTAGCTCCCAACCAGTTTGAGCTGGCGCCTATCTTTGAGAATGCCAACCTTGCCAACGACCACAACCAGCTTGTGATGGATCTGATGAAACGCATCGCACGCAAGCATCACTTCGCCGTACTGCTTCACGAAAAACCCTACAACGGCGTGAACGGCTCCGGCAAGCACAACAACTGGTCGCTTTGCACCGATACGGGTATCAATTTGTTTGCACCGGGCAAGAATCCGAAAGGAAACATGCTGTTCCTTACCTTCCTGGTAAACGTACTGATGATGGTATACAAAAACCAGAACTTGCTGCGCGCCTCCATCATGAGTGCCGGAAACAGCCACCGTCTGGGAGCCAATGAAGCACCTCCCGCCATTCTGTCCATCTTCCTGGGCAAACAGCTGTCTTCCATCCTCGACGAGATAGCTCGCCAGATAAGCAGCAGCAAGATGACATCGGAAGAAAAGACAACACTGAAATTAGGCATCGGACGTATTCCCGAAATATTACTGGATACCACCGACCGTAACCGTACTTCTCCATTCGCCTTTACCGGCAACCGCTTTGAGTTCCGTGCCGCAGGTTCGTCCGCCAACTGTGCCGCCGCCATGATTGCCATCAATGCAGCTATGGCAAACCAGTTGAACGAATTCAAAGTCTCCATCGACAAACTGATGGAAGAAGGAGTCGGCAAGGATGAAGCCATCTTCCGCATTATGAAAGAGACCATCATCGCCTCCGAGCCTATCCGCTTTGAGGGTGACGGCTACTCCGAACAATGGAAGCAGGAAGCCGCCCGCCGTGGGCTGACCAACATCTGCCACGTTCCCGAAGCCCTGATGCACTACATGGATAACCAGTCCCGTTCCGTACTCATCGGCGAACGTATCTTCAACGAAACGGAGCTTGCCTGCCGCCTGGAAGTAGAACTGGAGAAATACACCATGAAGGTACAGATAGAAAGCCGTGTGCTGGGCGACCTTGCCATCAACCACATCGTACCGACTGCCGTTATCTACCAAAACCGTCTGCTGGAAAATCTCCGTGGCCTGCGCGAGACCTTCTCTCCCGAAGAATACGAAGTCCTCAGTGCCGACCGGAAAGAGCTTGTACGCGAAATTTCCAAGCGCGTAACAGCCATCAAGGTACAAGTACGCGAAATGACCGAAGCCCGCAAAGTAGCCAACCACATGGATAACTACAAAGACAAGGCTTTCGCTTACGAAGAAACCGTACGCCCTTATCTGGAAAGTATCCGTGACCACATCGACCACCTTGAGATGGAAATTGATGATGAAATCTGGCCGCTTCCGAAATATAGGGAGCTGCTGTTTACAAAGTAGGCCTCTCCCTAGCCCCTCCCCCGTAGGGAGGGGGATAGAGATACTACGATAAACAATTAAGTTACTACGATTTACGATTTGACGGTTTACGGTTGGAGTTACTCATACAATCATAAACCCACCTGCTAATGAGTAGTTGTTTAACAATACAAACTTCAATCGTAAATCGTCTAATCGTAAATATATAGATTTTCCTTCATCTCCCCCCCTACGACATCTTTTTGTCATATTTGTGCAATATTTAATTTTTTCTTTTTACATTTGTGCTGTATAACACAGTTTTGCAGCAGTTATGGTAAAAGTAAACTTGTCTGATATTAATGTTCCGGAGTTGATTGCAGATATATGGTCTCCCTTGAATGACGAACAACGGGAATTCCTCGCCAACCACTTCACACTCCAGAACTACAAAAAAAACGAAGTCATCCATTGCGAAGGCGAGACACCTACGCATTTGATGTGTCTGCTGAGTGGAAAGGTCAAAATCTATAAAGACGGAGTCGGTGGTAGAAGCCAGATTATCCGTATGATTAAACCTGTCGAATATTTCGGTTACCGCCCTTACTTTGCAAAAACAGACTATGTCACGGCAGCATCTGCATTCGAGCCGTCTCTTGTTTGCCAAATCCCCATGACTGCCTTGATGACTCTGCTCACACAAAACAACGACCTTGCCATGTTCTTCATCAAGCAATTGTCCGTTGACTTGGGCATTGCCGATGAACGCACTGTAAACCTGACGCAGAAACATATCCGCGGAAGACTCGCAGAATCCCTACTATTCCTCAAAGAAAGTTATGGTTTGGAGGAAGACGGCTCCACCTTGAGTATCTATCTCTCGCGTGAAGATCTGGCCAATTTGTCAAACATGACCACTTCCAACGCCATACGTACGTTGTCACAGTTTGCCACAGAACGGTTAATCACCATCGACGGGCGTAAAATCAAAATCATAGACGAAGAAAAGCTGAAGAAAATCAGCAAGATAGGATAAGGAATAAGTGACAAGGGATAAGCGATTAGGGGTTAGCATAATAAAAACACATTGTTGTCATCCTAACCCCTAATCACTAATCACTAAATCAGTCCTTTCGCAGACAAATATCTTTCCGCTTCAATGGCTGCCTGGCAACCAGTTCCGGCAGCGGTGATGGCTTGACGATAGTGAGGATCAGCAACGTCTCCGGCGGCGAATACGCCCGGCACTTTGGTACGCGGTGTTCCCGGCTCGGTGACGATATAACCTACTTCGTCCGTATCTACATAAGGTTTGAAAATATCTGAGTTGGGTTTATGGCCGATAGCCAGGAAGAAACCGTCAATAGCCACATCATAGCGCTTCTCATCAGGTTCACCCATACGCTGTACCAAATGTACACCTTCCACACCGTTCTCTCCAAACAAGCCTACGGCATTATGTTCGAACAGTACTTCAATCTTGTCATGCTTCATCACACGCTCCTGCATAATCTTGGAAGCGCGGAGATAAGGTTTGCGGACAATCAGATAAACCTTGGCAGCCAGTCCGGCAAGGTAAACAGCTTCCTCGCAGGCAGTATCTCCACCCCCTACAACAGCTACCGTTTTCTTGCGGTAGAAGAAACCGTCACAAGTGGCACAAGCGCTGACACCCATTCCCGCATATTTCTTTTCATCCTCCAGCCCCAGATACTTCGCAGCGGCACCTGTAGCAATAATCAGCGTTTCAGCCTCAATCATCTTTTCGTCATCAATCGTAATCTTGTAAGGTGCTTCAGCAAGATTGGCTGCGGTAGCAACTCCATAACGCAAATCTGCACCAAAACGTTCGGCTTGCTTCCGCAGGTCTTCCATTAATTCCGGACCTCCGATACCTTGGGGATAACCGGGGAAATTCTCCACATCAGTAGTGGTTGTCAACTGGCCACCGGGCTGCAATCCTGCATAAAGTACCGGTGAAAGATTGGCACGGCCTGCATAAATAGCGGCAGTATAGCCGGCAGGACCCGAACCGACAATCAGACATTTTACTTTTTCTGTTTCCATCATTATATTATTTACTATTTGACTATTTACAATTTACTATTTAGCGCATGTCGATGACTTCAGCCGTGGGATAGGCTTTTTTGTCAAAGACAAAGAAACTATCCGGATAGGATTGTCCGGTCTGGTAGTTATTAATAAGGATAGTAGTCATATACTTACTCCCCCGTGGTGCCAAGTCCACTTGATGCAGACGATACGTATCCTTTGTCACAAACAGATAGACACTTTCAGGGTCTTTCCTCTTGTCGGCAGCAGTCATGGTGATGTAATAAACAGACTTGTCTTGCTTACCACCGACACTGCTCAACTTCAATCTGTATCCCTGCTTGTAGAGGGACAACCAAGCATACGGATTAAGAGTCTGCAATTCCTCCTGCGTAGGTTCCGATACATTCACCTCATCTGCCGAAGCCACATAGCTCCACTGCGTATGTCCGTCAAACCAAGTCTTCATTCCCTCGGTCTCAACCACAAACTTCTCACCTTCCAGATAGAGAACTCCCGCATAAGAGCCCTGTTGTTCGTTCACGGTAAACGCCAGCTTCACCCCTCCCGCTTTCCGAAAGGCTTCGGCTGTACGCTCCAATATATTCTTGGCATCCGGTTGTTGTGCCGACATCGGCACAGCAAACAACAGCAATAGCACACCAAGTAAAAGCTTATCAAATTTCATCATTCTATAAATAACCATTCCTTATTGCAAATTGTTTAACCGCATTTCCAGGTCGCTCTCATCTATACAGAACACCTCACGCGCCTTGCTGCCTTGCGCCGGTCCCACAATCCCCGCTTTCTCCAACTGGTCCATGATGCGGCCGGCACGATTATAACCGATGGCAAACTTACGCTGAATGAGCGATGTGGAACCCTGCTGGTGAATAACGACGAGACGGGCTGCATCCTCGAACAAAGGATCAAGACGCCCCATATCCACATCCCCCAAATCACCTCCTGCATTTTCATCCACATATTCGGGCAGATAAAAAGCGGTGGGGTAGCCCTGCTGGCGGGCGATGAACTTCGTAATCTCCGCCACTTCGGGGGTATCGATAAAGGCACACTGCACACGCACCGGGTCTGCTCCCTGCAGGAATAGCATATCACCGCGACCTATCAGCTGGTTGGCTCCCGGACGGTCGAGGATGGTACGCGAATCGACCATTGCCGATACACGGAAAGCGATACGCGCCGGGAAGTTAGCCTTAATCGTACCCGTAATGATGTTTGTTGTCGGTCGCTGTGTAGCGATAATCATATGTATACCTACGGCACGCGCCAACTGGGCGATGCGGGCAATGGGCAGTTCCACATCCTTGCCAGCTGTCATAATCAAGTCACCGAACTCGTCGATAACGACTACGATGTAAGGCATGAACTTATGCCCCTTCTCCGGATTCAGACGACGGTTGATGAACTTCTCGTTGTACTCCTTGATGTTGCGCACATGGGCAGCTTTCAGCAAGTCATAGCGGGTATCCATCTCCACACAGATAGAGTTCAAGGTCTGCACCACCTTCGTGACGTCTGTAATGATGGCATCTTCCCCGTCGGGCAATTTTGCGAGGAAGTGATGCTCAATCACGGAGTAGATGCTGAATTCTACTTTTTTGGGGTCTACCAACACAAACTTCAGCTCTGCCGGATGCTTCTTATATAATAAGGAGGTGATGATGGCATTCAACCCCACGGACTTACCCTGACCGGTAGCACCGGCAACGAGCACGTGCGGCATCTTGCACAAATCCACCATAAACACTTCATTCGTAATCGTCTTACCCAGTGCGATGGGCAAGTCGTAAGTAGACTCCTGGAACTTCTTGCTGCCGATAATACTCTGACCGGATACAATCTTCGGATTGGAGTTGGGCACTTCGATACCAATCGTACCCTTTCCCGGAATGGGAGCGATGATACGGATGCCGAGCGCCGAAAGGCTGAGGGCAATATCATCTTCCAGACCGCGTATCTTCGAAATGCGGACGCCCTGCTCGGGAGTGATTTCATACAGCGTCACCGTAGGACCTACCGTCGCCTTAATGGTACTGATTTCTATACCGAAACTACGCAGAGTATTGATAATCTTATCCTTGTTCGCGTTCTGCTCTACCATGTCAATGGTCGGACCATTGTCATCGTAATGCTTCATCAGGTCTATTGTGGGGTAATGATAGTTTTCCAAATCCAGACGGGGATTGTACGGCTCCTTCTCCGTTCCCACATACTCCTCCTCTTCGGCCTTTTCAACCTGGAATGCCGGCTCCTTCTCTACCGGCTGTTCCCGAAAAGGGGGCACCGGCTCCGGTGCAGGAGTCTCAAAAGTCATGGTAACGTCCTCATCCGCAGACTTGGCAGGCTTTATCTTTCCATCACTTCCACCCAAGTCAAGGGTGATTTCATTCAGCGGTTCGTCCTCTTCTTCCTCTATAGCAATCTCCTCCTCCTTTTCAAGAACCTTTTCCGGCTCCGCAGCTTCCGGTGTCGGAGCAGCCGCCTTTTCCTTTGCACCCCAAGAGGTCTTGAACTCTTCCGGCGTTTCACCCTGCACGCTTTCCACCTTCTCCTTACGCTTCAAGAAGCTGAGACTGAACAATCTGCGCAACCAGATGACAGTCCGTGCACTCAGATAGATGAGGAAGCAAATGGCAGTTACCAACAATAGCAGCCAGACTCCCGGCACACCGACTTGAGACACAAGCCAGTTACTGACATTGTATCCGTGCATACCGCCCAGATAGAGGAAAGAGTCCTTGTACTGGTCTACAAACACAAAACCGAAAAATACCGAGAACCACACCAGCATCAACGAACAGCCGATGAACCACTTCCACAAGCGCACCACACGCACCCGCATCAGCTTCAGTCCCGCCACAGCCAGGAACACGAGAATCAGGAAAGACGATACGCCGAAGCAATCATTTATCAGATAGCTGGCCAACTGCGCACCGCGGCTACCGGCGTAGTTCTTCACCCCATTGTTGGTGGAAATCAGCTCCTGCGCACTGCCTCCGTCAATGATGCTCTGGTCTGCCGCTCCCGTGAAAAAGAATGATGTGAAAGCAAGCAACAAATAAACCGAAAAGATTACCAGCACCAAGCCGATAACGAAATGAACCGTTTCACTTCTAAATAACGCTGCCACTTTCCCCAAAAACGAGAGTGACAGTTCCGTATCTTTAGCTGTTGAATTTTTCTTTGCCATATTTTTTAAATAACTATTGAGAATTGATTGCAAAAATAATAAAAACTATCCTTCTGCCGCGTTGTTTTCATTCTTTAATTTCTCGTCTGCCGATTATAGGTATTCCTAATCTACAACTGTAATTTTATCGCATGTTTTACTTACATACTTGCATGAAATGACATAGCGCACTAATTTACAACAGATTGCACCATGCAAGCAGACCTCATGCAAGCATGCAGGCAGATTTTGCCTACATGACGCAATCCATGCAAGCCCTATACGCATCAACCTACTCTTTTTCCTTCAAAAAATAAATCGGCTGTTTCTGCAACCCTTTGTTTACCAACACATTCTCCTCACAAAGACGACGAATCTGCCGCGTTGCAGTCGTGCGGGTCATGCCGCAAATCGACTGTACAACACTGCGGGTGATGAACTCATTCTTACGTAGATAGTTCACCACTTTTTGCTTCACCTCATCATCCGTCAGCCTCTTTTTCATGAGATTCCGCAATTTCAGCGGCTTTACTTTCAATACTCCTATCTCACTGCGCAACGCCTTGTCCGGTCTGAAAGTGATGTTTTTCAACTTCACCTTAGTACTTTTCCGCTTTGTCTCCAGTGTCACCGGTTCCGTGCAGGTCAGCGTGGGAACAAAGTAACCGATGCCGTCCAAATGTACCTGCCTGCCCTCCCCCAGCTCGCGTCCCACAAAATGCGACAAAGCATCGAGTACCGCCAGTACATCCGTCTCGGTCAGCGAGCAGTATTCTTGTATATGCCTGCGCAGCTCATCGGTCGTCGTAGAGCCGTTCAGTTTAATCCGGGGATGCAGGGTCAGCTCTTCCCCTTGTTTATCCTTCGTTTTCGGGTTTTCGTACCAATCAAATAAAATTGCCATATTCTTTCCTCCATTTTTAGATTCATTTCTGTTGCTGTCTGCAGGTTTCGCTCATGCAAAGTACCGGCTTTCATTAGGCAGAGCATAGGTCTTCCTTACGCAAAGAAGCGTTCTTCCTTCTGCTGAAAGCTTATCAAAAAAAAATGCGCACAGCTGTGGTTTACCTTCTTCATATTTGTGATACACCTTCTTCACAACTATGAGAAAGACATTCCACGACTGTGCGCAACTACAAACTACAGAGGCAAAGATAGTGAAAAGCAGGGGGCCTGGCAAAGGAATGCTAATCTTTTTCAGATTGAAGCATGTAATAATGCGGTAATAATAGCGCTATTTGCCCAGCTCCATAATTGCAACAATTAATCTTCTTCTTCATCATCGTCATAATCTTCATCGTAGTCATCATCGTCACCATCCCATCTACACCCACAAGCATCACAAGCATAATCATTAATACCACTTGAATCAGGATAGACCAAATGCGAGCCACATTCAGGGCAACGCAACTTGTCGTTATCATCATCGTCATCCGCAATTTCATCACATGGCCATTCTCTTCCACAATCCGGACAAACATAATTCACGCCATCGAAATAGGCATTCTCATTCAAACAAAAAATACATTCCATAACTATCTTATTTTTAATTATTACTTTTATTCATTATTCTTTTTGCATATAAGCAGCATTTAATCAGCACAACTCCCACCAGCATAGAACAGACAATGCCAGTTGCAATGAAAAGAGGGCTTCTATCAGCGGAAGCAATGCCGTTTTTTGCCAACACCAAAAGTCCCGTCTGAAAACAAACGGCCGACAACAAGCAGAACAGCAGCACACTGCGTTTCCAATGTTTTGGCATCGGTTCATTTTTTTCTACCTCTTCTACCATTTCCTTCATTGCTTCTTCAATCCATATCTTCATCTTCATTGTCTTGAGGATTTATTTCATATTTGGGGTCTAAATCATATCTGTACGCAAGCAAAAAATCGGCCTTTTTATCTTTGGGTTTACAAAGAGAATACAATATGGTCCCTACTACCAATGGGGCAGCCGCAACAACTGCAATCCCTGCCAGCATACCACCTCCTATTATACCGCCAATTGCAGCCAATCCGGAGGTTATTCCTGCTGCCGACAACCCAGCAACAACACCTGAAGCCGAAATCAAGCTTATCATTCCTGCCACCGTACAAGCAGATCCTCCACTTGCCATTATTTTGGCAACCAAATCATCTTTGTCTTTTCTAGTCATCTTTTTGTAAGCATCAAAATCTTTACCTAATACAACGGTGAACATGATACAGAATTCTGCGTAGCACACGTCAGTAGGATAACTCTTGCCCTCGGCCAAACGTGTAATTGCGTACTTCGACATTGTCATAGCCACTGCAAGTTCATCAATAGAAATAGAAGAATTACTCATGAATGAACGCAAAAACGGAGCGAAACCGACTCCTTTCGGAAATTCTTGATTTTCCATAATCTTTTTTTTAAAGTTTATATTATGGCGCCCTCTGCCTATAAGAACAAAAAGCAACCGTTAGCATTAACGATTGCAAAAGTATGGGGGAAGAACCAGCTGTGAAATAGACGTCTACAAAAAAGACAATCAACCTCTTTATCCATTTCCACATTTATCTTTAAAGGTTTTCCATTTTTTCTCTGGTAAGCCTAATGTGTCATTTACGATTTTCCAAGCGTCCTTTGGCAGGTCTAATAGAGTTTGCAATATTTTCCATGAATTTATTATTATAGATGTAGCATCCTTCTTACTATCACACAATTTTCTTATTGTTTCCCCGAAAAATCCGCCGTTCATAGTCATCAAAATCTTGCTGATAGACGTGTAAGGAGGTGACACCACTCCTCTATTATGTTCTATATCACACTTAGAAGTATCTAATGTTCCCAAATAAAATTGCATATACCCCAAAAGAAGTCTAATCATGTAGATAAATTGTTTATTAGTTTTCTGCTGCAAATCTCGCTCCTTCACATCTGCATTTCGTACTATCCGCCACGCTGCCTCATAGTGTTTTTCTTTTCTCAGATATCCACTTTCAGTGGTCTTTTCCAGTAGTTTCTCAAACATTTCTTTATTTGTCTTCTCCTTTCCCTTTTTCGACATTTGGCCTATCTCTTCAAGCAGTTCCTGATACGCTTTTTTTGTAAAGTTAACATCAGCAGAGAAACGTATCTTATCCTCTTCCTGAGGCTCTTTCCGAGAGCCAGAACGTTTTCTCAGAGCCTCAACATCTTCATTTTCAAGATACCCCTCATATATACTTCTTATAAGACGAACCGCCCTTGCACCCACCTCCACAATATCCTCATCTTCATGAAGAGTAATCCAAAAGGGCCAATAAGTATGGTTGTTCGCATTATTTGTAGGCTTAAAGCGATGAGTGAAAGATTTCCCCGGAAATGTATTTTCAAGAACAGCAGTAACATAATAACGAATATCTTTCCATTCTTCATTGAACATTTTTTCCCCATCTTCATCATTCCCATCAAGAATCAGCCCCTTACATCCATAATAAATGCCGACAACCGGTTCATACACATCATATTCTATCAGAAATTCATACCCTCTGCATCCATCCTTACTGTACAATGTCCCCAGCTTGTACATCATGTGATGTGGAGCCTTGTTCCCATGAAAAGAAGCATCCGCTTTAAAATCCTCCACTTCATCCAGCAGCCTCATCTTCTTTTTATAAAACTCTGAAGCTTCGTCATTTAACCTTTTCCAATGCTCCCGGTTCCTCTCTCTGATTTTATCTTTCTCCATCTCAGAGACAACCTCCTGACAGTTCACATCACATTCGGCCCCATCAAAATCAATGCTAACACTGGAAAAGTATTCAAGGGCTGCCTGCACTTCTTTCTTTTTAGCATAGACCTGCCTCGCTATAAAGATGCAAGCCTCCCGCGTAAGGTGATAGTTTTCCACGCTCCTACGCGCACCAGAGCCTACCCCAACCATTTCAACCATCAGGTTAAAATGCTCATCCACATTTATACCATCCGCTTCGGCAGACCTCATGGCTTTTGCCAATGGAACGGAAAATTTCTGGTACGTACTATACCCCAAAGCAGCGCACAATTCCCTCGAAGTCCAGTATGACCGTCCTTGCCCATCAAACTTCCTTATTTTCTCAAAAGGTGATTTATCACTGATTTTCAATTCTTTATTCATAAAGACAGAAACAAATTACATGATATAAAAATCCTCATCTATAATGACGAACACTCAACAACACTAATATCAAGCATGAAGATAGCAATAAAAAAACATCCCGTCACATAATTGGAAACATTTTGTATACAGAGAGACGGGAGCAATGCCCTATATTTGCAACCGGTCAATCAATCACCGGCCATGAAAAACAGGTAGTTTATGAGAAATTTCATTGTATTATGCTTATTGGCATGTCTGGCATCATGTACAGACAAAAAAGAATTCCAGACAATAAGAGAACGAATCGATTTATCAGGAAATTGGAACAGTTCATTAGGGAACTGCACATTGCCCGGTACGACGGATGAAAACAAGTTGGGAGACGGCAGGCATCCCACCAATGTAACCTCCCAGTTGACACGGACTTATCCCTACTCCGGCATCGTAGAATATGAAAAAGATGTTGAAATTCCCGTACAGATGGAAGGGAAACGCCTGATACTCTTCATGGAACGTACAAAGCCCAGTACTCTCTGGATAGACGGGGACAGCGTCGGCACGTTGGGACATATCTATGCACCTCACTGCTATAGCCTGCCGGCCTTGGCACCCGGCAGCCACCATATAAAGATACGCATTGACAATTCCCCCAGCTCCGTACCAGCCGAAATCCAAAGCTCGCATGCCTGGACCGACGGCACACAAACCAACTGGAACGGCATTCTGGGCGATTTCTACATCGAAGCGACCCCACACACCTATCTCGAGCAGGTACAAGTCTACCCGTCTGTAAAGGAGAAAAAGGCCCGCATCCATGTAAACATATACAGCGATTCGGAGCAATCGGGCGTAGTGACCCTTTCTGCCAAGACGTGGAACACCCAACAAGAACACCTGTTACTGGACATGGAAAAACAAGTCGGCTTAAGCAAAGGTGAAAATAAGATAGAACTGACGCTCGACATGGGCAACCGGATGCAGACATGGAGCGAATTCCACCCCACACTTTATGCACTGAACGTGACCCTTGCCACAAACGAGGGTAAAGACAATATAATAACAGATTTCGGTATGCGCGACTTTGCCACCGAAGGTACTCAGTTCACCATAAACGGCTTCAAGACCTTCTTGCGCGGCAAACACGACGCTTGCGTATTCCCACTTACCGGATATGCGCCGATGGATGTAAAGTCCTGGCGAAAAGTTTTTCAGACAGCCAAGAGTTATGGCATCAACTACTACCGTTGCCATTCCTACACCCCGCCCCGCGCCGCTTTTGCCGCTGCCGACATCGAGGGTATCTATTTCCAGGCCGAGTTGCCTTTATGGGGAAGCATTTCACCGGACAACCATCGCCTGAATGACTTCTTGCTGAACGAAGCCTATATGACCCTCGACTACATGGGCAATCACCCCTCATTCACCATGTTGGGACTGGGCAACGAGTTGGGTGGCGACGTTGACCTGATGCGCAATTGGCTGGACGGATTCAGAAAACATGACAACCGCCATCTCTATTCGCTCGGTTCCAACAACTTCCTGGGTTGGGGAGGTGCCATAGACGGTGAAGATTATCTGACAACCTGCCGGGTAGGAGGAGGCGAAGGCTATACAACGCACGTACGCAGTTCGTTTGCCTTTGTCGATGCCGAAAAGGGAGGTATCTTGAACAACACCCGTCCCAATACCCGTGCGGATTATACTGCTGCCATAGCGAAATCTCCCCGACCGGTCATCAGTCACGAAACCGGACAGTTCCAAATTTATCCCGACTACAAGGAGTTGGAGAAATACACCGGCGTATTGCATCCATATAACTTGGAGATATTCCGTGACCGGCTCAATGAAAATGGACTGCAGAACCAGATTGACGCATTCCATCAGGCCACCGGCCGGTTTGCCGTCGAATGCTACAAGGCTGATATTGAATACGGCCTGCGCACTGCCGGTTTAGGTGGATTCCAGATGCTCGACCTTCAAGACTTTCCCGGACAAGGCTCGGCACTGGTAGGCATTCTGGATGCTTTCATGGACAGCAAAGGCATTGTCACTCCCGAAACATTCCGCGGCTTTTGTGCTCCGGTGGTACCGCTGGCGCTTATGGACACCTACTGTTACAGCAACAAAGAAGAGCTGAACATAGGACTCGCCCTGACAAATTACGAAGAGCAACCATGGTCTGATGCATTATGCTGGCGTCTGGAAAGCCTGAGTGACAGCGTAACTTTTGTTCGCGAAGGCAAAGTCCCCGCCCATGTAGAGCAAGGAAAAGTAATGCAGGTGGGCGAGTTGAAAAGCACCCTTACCGAAATAGACAAGCCTGCCCAATTGCGACTGACACTGACCACCGGGAATTATCATAACTATTATAACTTATGGGTATACCCCGACCGGACACCGGAAAGCGAAGCGGACATCTTCATCTGTCAGTCCTTGGATGACGAGGCGCGAAAGAGACTGAGCCAAGGAGGGAAGATACTGCTTATACCCGACCACAAAGCCATTGAAGAACAGAGTGTAGGTGGACTTTTTACTCCTGACTACTGGAACTATGCCATGTTCAAAAGCATTTCGGAAAACGCCGGCCGCGAAGTTTCGCCGGGCACCCTCTCCTTGCTGATGGACGAGAAACATCCCTTGTTCCGGCAGTTCCCCACCGAGTGCCATAGCAACTGGCAATGGTGGAGCATCGTACGCCATGCCCGCCCCTTTATTCTGAACGCTACACGCCACGAATACAAGCCGCTTATCCAAGTAGTAGACAATGTGGAACGGAACCACAAGTTAGGCTTGCTGTTCGAATTTGCCGTAGACAACGGTAAGGTATTGGTTTGTATGAGCAACCTCGAAGCAATTCGCCACACTCCGGAAGGAGGTCAGCTGCGCAATGCCATTTTAAGCTATATGAAGTCGGCTGAGTTCTCTCCCACCGAGACGCTGACCTCACAGCAGTTGCAGCACATATTAACAACCGAGGTGAGGAAGCAAGACATTGTCGGCGTGAAAAACCAGTCGGATTACGACGTACAGCCGGAATAAATATGAGAAGTTTCATCATAATTCCACTTTTCCTCGGCTGTCCCGTCATTTTTCAGTAGCTTTGCGGACTTTAATACAGCAAGCACCCCATGAAACTTACCCTTATACGCACCGCTCGTGAAACCGGCAAAGAGACATTCAGCACATGGCCCAGCGACACCTTGATGGAGAAGATGAAAACCGAGAACAAAGCCGGACACATATCCGCCTTGCGCAGCCTCATTCCCCACATCACCGGAAGCAACGGACACTACCCCTGCATAGACAAACTGCCACGCATCTGCCCTGCCGCAGAATATGCCCGCAGCAAAGAGGGGGAAAGATACCTGAAAACCTACAACGGACTGGTACAGATTGAAGTCAACCACCTGGCCAATGCCGTGGAAGTGGAGCAAGTAAAGCGCCAGGCGGCCCTGCTGCCACAAACTTTTGCCGCCTTTTGCGGAAGCAGCGGACGAAGCGTAAAAATATGGGTACTGTTTGCCACCCCCGACGGTTCGCGCCCCAGGCAGGAAGAAAAAATCAGGCTGTTTCATACCGCTGCCTACCGGCTCGCCGTAAACTGTTATCAGCCCCTGCTCCCCTACCCCGTCACACTGAAAGAACCTGCCGTGGAGCAAAGCTGCCGCATGACGCTCGATGACCGTCCCTATTACAATCCGTCTGCCGTCCCTTTCTGTCTGGAACAGCCTTTGTCCGTGCCCGACGAGCCCACCTTCGGCCAACGGAAACAGACCGAAGCAAACCCGCTGATGCGCATTGCCCCCGGCTATCCGGCCTCCCAAACCTTCTCCATCCTCTTCGAAGCCGCCCTGAACCGTACCTTCGAAGAGCTGGAAAACTGGAAACGGGGCGATGACCTTCGCCCCCTGCTCTACCTGCTTGCCAGGCATTGCTACAAAGCCGGCATTCCCGAAGAAGAGGCAGTACGTCAAGTCATGATGCACTACTACCGCGAAGCGGATGAACAACTGGTGCGCATGACCCTGCACAACCTCTACCGCGAATGCAAAGGCTTCGGCACCCGTAGCAGCATGACCCGCGACCAAATCACCGCCTTCCGCCTGGAAGAATTCATGAACAGACGCTATGAGTTCCGCTGGAACACCGTGCTGGGAGAATTGGAATTCCGCCAACGGGACTCCATACACTTCCATTTCCGCCCTGCCGACCAGCGGGTAAGAAGCAGTATCGGACAGAATGCCCTGAAAGAAGGAATCAGCGTATGGGACAGAGATGTGGCACGCTACCTCAACTCGGACGCCATTCCCTTGTACAACCCCATCGAAGAATATCTGAACAGCACCGGACATTGGGACGGCAAGGACCGTATCCGCGCATTGGCCGACCTCGTCCCCTGCAACAATCCGTACTGGCGGGAACTCTTCTACCGCTGGTTTCTCAGCATGACGGCGCACTGGCAAAACATCGACCGTCAGCATGGAAACAACACGTCTCCCCTACTGGTCGGAGCCCAAGGCTATCGTAAAAGTACCTTCTGCCGCATCCTGCTGCCACCCGAACTGCGCTTCGGATATACCGACAGTATCGACTTCAAAAGCAAGCAGGACGCAGAGCGGAGCCTCGGCCGCTTTTTCCTGATAAACATCGACGAATTCGACCAAATCAGCGTCAATCAGCAAGGTTTTCTAAAGCATCTGCTGCAGAAACCCGTGGCAAACCTGCGCAAGCCTTACGGCACCGCCATCCAGGAAATAAGACGCTACGCCTCCTTTATAGCCACCAGCAACCAGAAAGACCTGCTGACAGACCCCAGCGGCAGCCGCCGTTTCATCTGCATCGAAGTCACCGGCCCCATCCATACCAATGTCACCATCAACTACCGGCAACTCTACGCACAAGCCATGGATGCCATAGCCAAAGGTGAACGCTACTGGCTGGACGATTCCGACGAAGCCATCTTGAAACAGACCAACCGGGAGTTTGAACAGCCCACACCGTTGGAACAGCTCTTCCTCTGCCACTTCCATCCCGCCGAAAATGAAGAGGAAGGAGACTGGATGACCCCTATGGAGATTCTCTCCTTCTTGCAAACCAAGACCAAAGACCGGCTGTCCATCAATAAAGTGGCTCTGTTCGGACGTGCACTCCACAAACTGGGCATCAGCAGCCGCCGGAAGACAAGAGGAACAGAATATCATGTAGTGAAAAAAGAATAATCCTGCCAATTAATTTGCTTCTACTTTCGGTTTGCGCTATCTTTGCGTTTCAAATCAAGAAGATATGAAAAAAGAAAGTCAAGTGATATTCGACCGGAATGCCGTAGAGTTTGTGACCGTAGCCGCCGAGTTTTGCAAGTTTCTGGAACAAGCGGAAGGGGTGAAACGTTCCGCGTTCGTCGATACCTCCTTAAAAATACTTCCGCTGCTCTACCTGAAGGCCTCCATGCTGCCCGAGTGCGAAACCATAGGAGACGAGGCGCCGGAAACATTCGTCACCGAAGAGACCTATGAGGTACTCCGCATGAACCTCGCCAATATCCTGGCCGAGAAAGACGACTACCTGGACGTATTCGTATCCGACATGAAGTATAGTGACCAGCCCATCACCAGGAACATTTCCGAAGACTTGGCCGACATATACCAGGACATCAAGGACTTTATCTTCGTATTCCAGCTGGGTTTCAACGAGACGATGAACGATTCGCTTGCCATCTGCCAGGAAAACTTCCGCCTCCATTGGGGACAAAAGCTTGTCAACACCCTGCGTGCCCTGCACGAGGTGAAGTATGCGCAAGGCGAGGATGAAGAGGAGGAAACCGCAGACTTTGAATATTAAATTATGGTTATCAAAAGAACAATAGATAAAGAAACAGTGAAAGACCTGCCCAAAGCCGCCTTTCCGGGACAGATACATGTCGTACAGACACCGTGGGAAGCGGAGAAGGCAGTCGCCTATCTGAAGTCCTGCCCGTTGCTGGGCATAGACAGCGAAACCCGTCCATCGTTCACAAAAGGACAGATACACAAGGTGGCCCTGCTGCAGATTTCCTCAGAGGAACATTGCTTTCTGTTCCGCCTCAACCTGACGGGACTGACTCTGCCGGTTATCACATTGCTGGAAAACCCAAGTGTAACGAAAGTAGGCCTTTCCTTGCGGGATGACTTCATGATGCTGCACAAGCGTGCTCCTTTCGAACAACATGCGTGCATTGAATTGCAGGAATACGTCCGCGCTTTCGGCATCCAGGATAAAAGCCTGCAAAAGATATATGCCATCCTCTTCGGGGAAAAGATTTCGAAAAGCCAGCGCCTTTCCAACTGGGAAGCCGAAACCTTGACCGAACCGCAGAAACTGTATGCCGCCACCGATGCCTGGGCATGCCTCAACATCTACAACAAGCTGCAAGAACTGAAACGGACAGGAGATTTTGAGATAGAAGCCAATAATAATGTGGTAATGTAATGCACATTATCACATTACCACATTAATCACATTATATATATGTACAAAGTATACCTTAAACCCAATAAAGAGGAGTCATTAAAGCGTTTTCACCCGTGGGTGTTTTCCGGCGCCATCGCACATTTCGACGGAGAGCCCGAAGAAGGGGAAGTAGTTGAAATCTATACATCCAAAAAGGAATTCATAGCCAAAGGGCATTTTCAGATTGGCAGTATCGCCGTACGCGTACTGACCTTCCGCCAAGACGAAGAAATCAATGCGGACTTCTGGAAACGCAAACTCAGCATAGCATACGACATGCGCCGCAGTATCGGCATAGCCGGAAACCCGACAAACAACACCTATCGCCTGGTGCACGGGGAGGGAGACAACCTGCCGGGGCTTGTTATCGACATTTATGCCCGCACCGCAGTGATGCAGGCACATTCTGCCGGCATGCACCTCGACCGCATGGCCATTGCCGATGCCCTTACCGAAGTGATGGGCAACCAGATTGACAATATCTATTACAAATCGGAGACGACCCTTCCCTTCAAGGCCGACCTCTATCCGGAGAATGGTTTCTTGAAAGGCGGTAGCACGGACAATGTAGCCATGGAGTACGGCCTGAAGTTCCACATCGACTGGCTGAAAGGCCAAAAGACCGGTTTCTTCGTAGACCAACGCGAGAACCGTTCGCTACTGGAACGTTATGCCAAAGGCCGCAGCGTACTGAATATGTTCTGCTATACCGGCGGCTTCTCCGTATATGCTATGCGTGGAGACGCCAAACTGGTGCATTCCGTGGACAGCTCCGCCAAAGCCATCGACTTGACCAACAAGAACATCGAACTGAACTTCCCGGGTGACACCCGCCATGCCGCCTATGCAGAAGATGCCTTCAAATACCTTGACCGCATGGGCGACCAATACGACCTGATAGTTCTTGACCCTCCTGCTTTTGCCAAGCACCGCGATGCTCTGCGCAATGCCCTGCAAGGCTACCGCAAACTCAATGTCAAGGCTTTCGAAAAAATCAAGCCCGGAGGTATTCTTTTCACTTTCTCGTGCTCGCAAGCCGTCAGCAAAGAAAACTTCCGCACCGCCGTGTTCACAGCCGCTGCCATGTCCGGCCGCAGCGTACGCATCCTGCACCAACTGACGCAACCTGCCGACCACCCGGTCAGCATCTATCATCCGGAAGGGGAATACCTGAAAGGACTGGTTCTATATGTAGAATAAAGGAAAAAGCAGGCTTTGTTAGCCTGCTTTTCTTAAATAGAGTTAATAAAAAGCAGAAATACGCCAAAACAGCATGTTATATAACATAAACCGTGTATATTTGCACTGTGTTTTTCATGGTATTAGATTTAAGGTTAATAAAGATTGGGTGTCTGGGATAGATACCCTTCTTTTTTTATAATACATTCCTTCCCAAAATCCATCCCTCATTAATCTCTTTCGTTGAAGAAAAAGCCGTACAGAACTTGTTTTTCTCCTAGTCTCATTGTACATTTGCATCTATTACATAATTTAAAATATAAAAAGCTAATATTATGAGCATCAAATTCCGACTCACTGCCATGCAATTCCTGCAATTCTTCGTTTGGGGAGCATGGCTGATTTCATTAGGTGGTTACATGGGCGGTACGTTACATTTTGAAGGCGGACAAATCGGAGCAATCTTTGCAACCATGGGTATAGCCTCACTGATAATGCCCGGACTGACCGGTATCATCGCCGACAAATGGATAAACGCCGAACGCCTTTATGGCATACTCCACCTCATCGGTGCCGGTGCTCTGATTTATGCTTCAACTGCCACCACATACAACCACATGTACTGGGCCATGCTGCTCAACATGCTTGTTTACATGCCTACACTATCTCTGGCCAACACCGTATCCTACAATGCATTGGAAAAATATAAGATGGATTTGATAAAAGACTTCCCTCCCATCCGTGTATGGGGAACGGTAGGCTTTATCTGTGCCATGTGGGCTGTGGACCTTACCGGGTTCAAGGCAAGTTCGGCACAGCTCTATGTGGCAGCCATCTCGGCAGCCATGCTGGGGCTTTACGCCTTCACCCTGCCTGCCTGCCCCCCCATGCGCAGCGAAGGAAAAACGATGCTCTCCGCTTTCGGACTGGACGCACTGGTGCTGTTCAAGCGCAAGAAGATGGCTATCTTCTTCCTATTCTCCATGTTGCTGGGAGCCGCCCTTCAAATAACAAACACCTATGGTGACCTTTTCCTGGGTTCGTTTGCTTCCATACCGGAATATGCAGATTCGTTCGGTGTGAAACACTCCGTCATCCTGCTCTCCATCTCGCAAATGAGTGAGACGTTGTTTATCCTTGCCATCCCCTTCTTCCTAAAACATTTCGGAATCAAGCGTGTTATGTTAATTAGTATGTTTGCATGGGTATTCCGTTTCGGGCTCTTCGCCCTCGGAGACCCGGGAAGCGGACTCTGGATGCTCATTCTCTCAATGATTGTCTACGGTATGGCATTTGACTTTTTCAATGTATCGGGCTCGCTGTTTACAGAAATGGAGGCACATCCCAGTATCCGCGCCAGCGCACAAGGATTGTTCTTTATGATGACGAACGGTGTGGGAGCCATCATCGGAGGCTATGCCAGCGGAGCCGTGGTAGATGCCTTCTCGGTATATGCCGAAGGTGGAGGACTGGTAAGCCGCGACTGGACACCGGTATGGTTTATCTTTGCAGGATATGCCTTAGTCATTGGTCTGTTATTTGGAATAGTATTCCGCTATAAACATAATCCGGAGAAAATAGAGAAAAACTGATTGAGAATCAGGTTGATTTAATAGGTATGAATAAGAAAAAGATAGAACTACAAGTACTAAACATTTCCAACAGCCAGGCGCAAGCGGGTGCCTATGCCTTGGTACTGGGTGAAGTGGGTGGCGAACGCCAGCTTCCGATTATTATAGGTGCCACCGAAGCACAAGCTATGGTCATCGAGATGAAAGGTATTGTACCGCCCCGTCCGCTGACCCATAACCTATTTGCTTCCGTCCTTGAAGTGCTGGGTGTAAAACTGATGCGTATTCTTATCTATAAAGTAGACAACGGAGTATTTTACTCTTACCTTTATATGAAAGCCGAAGAAACCATTCTCCGGATTGACGCGCGTACCAGCGACGCAGTTGCCCTGGCATTGCGCATGAATGCCCCTATCTTTGTCTACGAAGACATCCTCGAAGCAGAATGTCTGAAAACCGTCGAAGGTTCCATCGACCCGATGGAAGGCAGCGAACCGGACAAAGACGAACTGCTGCAGGAAGACACGATAGGCATACTGAAAACGGCCCTGCAAAAAGCAGTCGATGAAGAGGACTATGAACGTGCCGCACAGCTAAGAGACCAGATTAACCAACTCAAGAACAATTTGTAATATGCACGTATTCTATACCCCCGACATACAAGCCCACGCAGAGCTGCCCGAAGAGGAAGCCGCACACGCCGTACGCGTCTTGCGCTTGCAGGCTGGAGACGAGGTCATGTTGACAGACGGAAAAGGCTGCTTTTATCGTGCCGAAATCAGTACGGCTACAAACAAGCGCTGTCTGGTGAATATCCTGGAAACCCTTCCGCAAGCCCCCTTGTGGAAAGGTCATCTGCACATTGCCATGGCGCCTACCAAGAATATGGACCGCACAGAGTGGTTTGCCGAGAAAGCGACGGAAATTGGGTTTGACGAACTGACATTCCTGAACTGCCGTTTCTCGGAACGGAAAGTCATCAAGACGGAGCGCATCTCCAAAATTCTGGTTTCCGCCATCAAGCAGTCGCTCAAGGCACGCCTGCCCCAACTGAATGAAATGACAGACTTCAACAAGTTCATCACACAGCCTTTTCCGGGTCAGAAATTCATCGCCCACTGTTATGAAGGCGAAAAACCGCTTTTGAAGGATATGGTACATCCCGGAGAGGATGCCCTCGTACTAATCGGTCCTGAAGGAGACTTCAGCGAAGAGGAAGTCCGGAAGGCGACGGAAAACGGTTTTATCCCCATCAGCTTGGGAAAATCAAGGTTGCGTACAGAGACGGCGGCACTGGTTGCCTGCCACATCCTCAATTTACAGAATCAATGATACTCACTAAAACAAAAACTATATGAAAAAGAACCTATTCTTCCACTTCTCAGTACTGGCAATGCTCATCGTGCTGATAAGCGCTTGTTCGTCCAAAAAGCCAGAATACACCAACGTTATTCCTTCCGATGCCTCGCAAGTCATCGCTGTCAATTTAAAATCATTGGCAGACAAGGCCGGTACCAAAGATAAAGAGACTAAAGAAGCACTGCAAAAGCTGACAGATGCCTTGAAAAGCGATATGAATGCAGCTACTTTCCAACAATTGGAGGCTGTACTGAAAGACCCTGCCAAATCGGGAGTGGACGTCAATGCGCCGATTTATGTCTTCAACGCTCCCTCGTTCCCCTACACCACCATGGTAGCCAAGGTTCAAAGTGAGGATGATTTGCTGAAGCTTCTGGAAGTTACGGAGAAAGAACAGATAATCAGCCATGTGGCAGAAGCGGACGGTTACAGTTTTGCACAAATCAACAAGCGGGCATTGCTCGCTTTCACTCCTACCACGCTTATGGTGGTGAACTACACCGGCACATCACAACTGGAAAAAGTCAAAGAAGGAATTCCCGCCTTGCTGAAACAGACCGGAGAAAACAGCATCAACAGCAACACCGCTTTCAAGAAAATGCAAAAGCAGGATGGAGACATCAATATGCTCATCTCTCCTTCCAGCCTGCTGAGTGCATACGCCAATCCGCTGAATTACGGAATATCCCACAATATCGACCTGAAAGACTTGAAGATGCTGGGAAGTCTCTCCTTCGAAAAAGGGAAAATAGAACTGAAAGTAGAGAGCTATACCGAGAACACAGAATTGAAAGCACTTTTCGAAAAGCAAATCAAAAGTACTTGTCCCATCGAAAACACGTTCTTGAAGTATTTCCCAAAATCTACCCTGGCGCTATTCAGCATAGGTATCAATGGAGAAGAGTTCTACAATGTGCTGCAAGAGAATGAGCAGTTCCGCAACGATTTCTCCATTACCAAAGCCGCTGAAGTAAAAGACTTGTTCAGTGCTTTCCACAACGACCTGACCATAGGCCTTATCAATGTAACCATGAACAGCAATCCTTCTTTCCTGGCCTATGCCAGCGTAAAGAACGACGCTCCCTTGAAAGCCCTTTATGAGAAAAAGTCCGAACTGGGACTGAAACGCGGCGAAGACATCGTGAAATTGAATGAGAATGAATATGTCTATAAATCACGCGCTATCAACATATTCTTCGGCATACGAGACAAACAGATGTACGCCACCAATGACGAACTGCTGTATAAGAATGCATGCAAGACCGCTGACCCGTCTGCCAAAGAGACGGACTTCGCTTCTAGTCTGAAAGGCAAGCGCACAGCCTTTGTCATCAATGCGGAAGCCGTACTTGACCTGCCCGTTGTAAAAATGCTAGCTGGATTTGGCGGACAAGAGTATAGCACCTATTACTCGCTGCTCGGCAATATCTCGTATCTGGAAGCTGTCGGCAACGAGGACAAGGCAACCGTCACCCTGCAGCTGAAGAACAAGAATGTTAATGCACTGAAACAGATTGTGGACTTTATCAAGCAGTTTGCAGGAATGTAATTTAAGGATTAAGGATTAGAGATTAAGGATTAATACCACTCATGAATAGGATTCACCTACGGCAAACACTACCTCAAGTGTTTGCCGACCGTGATGCCATTACCTCAGACGTATGGCATCGGGACATTACGTTCCACAAAGGGAAACGTTATCTCATAGAAGCCGCTTCGGGCACCGGAAAATCATCGCTTTGCAGCTATGTTTACGGTTACCGCAACGATTATCAGGGAATCATCAACTTTGATGAGCGCAATATCCGTTCACTCTCCGTCAATGACTGGACAGATATACGCAAACACTCCCTCAGCATTCTTTTTCAGGAGTTGCGTATCTTTCCCGAACTTACCGCCATCGAGAACATACAACTGAAGAACCGGCTTACCAACTTCAAAAAAAAGAAAGAAGTCCTTACCCTATTCGAGGCAATCGGCATTGCCGACAAGGTAAACGAAAAAGCCGGGAAGCTATCTTTCGGCCAGCAACAAAGAGTCGCTTTTATCCGCAGCCTCTGCCAGCCTTTCGACTTCATCTTCCTGGACGAACCCGTCAGCCATCTGGATGACGAGAACGGAACAATCATGGGCAGGCTGCTGACAGAAGAAGCCAGCCGCCAAGGAGCGGGAATCATAGTGACTTCCATCGGCAAACATCTGGAATTGGATTATGATGAAATTTATCAATTATAAATGTGGCTAATATGAACCGACTTGTTTGGAAACTTCTCCGCCAGCACATCAGTGTCGGACAGTTGGCAGGCTTTTTCCTCGCCAATCTCTTCGGCATGATGATTGTATTGCTGAGCGTACAATTCTATCGTGATGTCCTTCCCGTTTTTACGGAAGGGGACAGTTTCATGAAGAAGGATTATATCATTGCTACCAAGAAAATCAGTACTTTGGGCAGCTTTGCCGGGAAAAGCAATACCTTCTCCAAAGATGAGATAAAGGACCTGAAAGCCCAACCTTTTACTAAGGGGGTAGGCGCGTTCACTCCTTCCCTGTTCAAGGTTTCTGCCGGACTCGGTATGCAGGAAGCCGGTATCCGCTTGTCAACGGAGATGTTTTTCGAGTCTGTACCCGACGAATATGTGGATGTCAGTCTGGAGAAATGGCATTTTGACGAAGATGCCCGGGTAATCCCCATCATCATTCCGCGCAATTATCTGAACCTCTATAACTTTGGCTTTGCACAAAGCCGGAGTCTGCCGAAACTCTCCGAAGGTTTGATGAGTCTGGTACAGATGGATATCATGATGCGGGGCAACGGACGTGTGGAACAATATAAAGGCAACATTGTAGGATTCTCCAACCGGCTGAATACCATTCTCGTCCCCCAATCCTTCATGGACTGGGCCAACAAGAATTTTGCACCGGAAAAAGAAGCTGAACCGTCCCGACTTATTGTGGAAGTGAAGAATCCTACCGACACAGCCATCACCGACTATTTCCAGCAAAAGAATTACGAAACCGAAGGCAACAATCTGGATGCCGGAAAGACAACTTATTTCCTGCGCCTCATTACAGTTATTGTCATGGGAGTAGGACTGTTCATCAGCATTCTGTCATTCTACATCCTGATGCTGAGCATCTTCCTGCTTCTCCAAAAGAATACGGTAAAACTGGAAAACCTGCTGCTGATAGGATATAGCCCGACGCGGGTAGCCACGCCTTATTATATACTGACAGTAGGGCTGAATGTACTGGTACTGCTCCTCGCCATCGGCTGCGTGGCATGGGTACGCAGTTACTATATAGAAGTAGTCCAAAACCTCTTCCCGCAACTGGAGAGCGGTTCACTGCTTCCATGCATATTGACCGGTTGCCTATTATTTTTTGCTGTATCACTGCTGAATATTTTGGCAATAGGCAAAAAAATTATCAGTATCTGGAAAGGGGGAAAATAAAGATGGGAAAAATCCATCCAACAGATATAAAGTTCATGGTAGTGTTGGTATTATGTCTCAGCATGGCATTTCCCATCTCTGCCAATGACTTTCTATTCACTTCCATTGACACCTCGCACGGTCTGAGTGATAACCAGATACGCTATATCCTCCAACTTCCGGACGGAAGAATGGTATTTACCACCACCCAGAACGTCAATCTGTATGATGGAGCCAACTTCACCTCTCTGCAGCCTACCCCCGAATATATATATCCGCTGAAACAATACAAGGGCTTCTACCATGTCTATCTGAGCGGTGATTCCCTCTTGTGGATAAAGGATTACCAACGGCTGATGTGCATCAATCTCCATAACGAGCGATACATTGCCAACCTGGACTCCGTCTTTCAACAGAAAGGTATGCAGCATCCCATAGAGGATTTGTTTGCGGACGAACGGGGGCTCGTCTGGGTAATCAGCCATGGCGAGCTGTTACAGCCGGAACTTTCCTTCCGATTGAAACTGTCTGAAGGCCGAGGAACAATACAAGACCTGACTGCAGACGAAGAATCTCTGTATCTGTTCCATGACACGGGAGAAATCGTGTGCTATGATGTAAAAAACGGAAAACAACAGTATGACATTGCCGCATATCCCCGGACGGAACAAGAGAAGTTCCAAAACACCTCCCTCATACTCAGAGGAAAAAACGGGTTCTATCAACTGCGCAACGGCTCTAAAGGAGGATTTTTCCATTTCGACCTCCATAAGCGAGCATGGGAGAAGCTGATGGAAACAGAGTATACCCTCAATACACTGATGATCTCCGCAGATGAGAAAGCATACATCAGCTGCATCCGTGGCTTTTGGATTATTGACCCCGAAAAGAGGACACGCCACTACATGCCCACCTTGAGGACCCGAAAGGGCAACGTCCTTGCTACAGAAATCAGTACGATTTTCCAGGACCGGCAAGGAGCTTTATGGCTCGGAACATTCAACAGAGGATTGCTGTACTACCATCCGGCCTTATATAAGCACATCCACATAGACAAGAAGGATTTCCCCCTATCACTTGAAAGAAATACAGCCGTAGCAAACTTTACGGAAGACCGGGACGGCAACATATTCATAAAGGACCGGACAGCTATCTATAAGCTCGACCTGCAGGAAGACGGCAACCGGATACTCATACCGGTAGAAGCATCCACCCTGCCCAAAGAGCTACAAGGGGAATACGGTTCGGAAGCGGCATTCGTGTCACATGACGGAACGCTCTATTTCGGAGACGCCGACGGATGCAACATCTTTTCCCCCAATCCGGAGCCCCCATCTTCCAGTCTGCCCTATCCACCGGTTTTCACGGCAATCCATGTGCATGGAGAATGCATCCTCCCGGGCAGAAGCTATGAAAACCGGACTATACTACCCGAAGCCTCTCCTTATGTGAAAGAAATATCATTGAGCCACAGCCAGAACTTCCTTACTCTCGAGTTCTCCGCATTGAATTACTTCAACCGCGAGCACACCCATTACCGCTATCAGCTGGAAGGTATCGACGCACAATGGGTAACCGCCGGCAACATGAAGCAGAGCAACGGCATTCTCCAAGCTCCCTATACCAACTTGCCACCGGGAAGCTACACCTTCAAGGTAATGGCCTCTAACGATGGAAAGCATTGGAATGAAGAGCAAACGGCCCGGATAAGCCTAACAGTCCATGCTCCCTGGTGGAAAACCGGCGTTGCATACGTCATCTATATAGTCTTGTCAATCGCCATCATTGCGGCAAGCATCCGCCTCTACATACACCGCACCCGGAAGGAGATGGAACGGAAACACAAAGAAGAAATCCTTTTGCTCCGCATCCGCAACTTGATAGAGCAGTGCAACCGTTATGAAGCGGAACAAAAGAAATCACCGGAAGGAAAAAACATAACTTGTGTACATAGCCATACCGAACCTCACCAAACAGAAAACAAGCAAGACGCATCCGAATCTGTTTTCCTGACAAAAGCTATCGAACTGGTGGAAAAGAACCTGCATGTACCCGGCTACTCCGTAGAGCAGCTAAGCCGCGACTTGTGTATGGAACGCACCGGACTTTACCGGAAACTGGTAGCCATGCTCGACCAGTCCCCCAGCCTCTTCATCCGCAACATCCGCTTGCAACGTGCGGCACAACTCATCCTGGAAGGCAGCCTCAGCATTACGGAAATCGCAGAGCGTACCGGCTTCAGCAGTTCCAGCTATCTCAGCAAATGTTTCCAGGAAATGTACGGCTGCCGTCCCTCGGAATATGCGGAGAAAATGCAGAAATCAACTTGAGTGTTGTTCCGTTTCAACAAGATTGTTGCCACCTAAAGGGGATTCAAGGCTACTTTTGCAGCATAATTTTAAAAGAACCATGAAAATGAATTTTATGAAAAGAGCCGGCTTCGTGCTGACTTGTGCAACCATGCTTGCAAACTTGTGTGCCGCCCAGAACACAGAGCGCACACCTCAAGGAATGAAATGCACCACACAAGGAATGGACATCCGTGTGGAATTCTATTCGCCTTCCATTGTGCGGGTTTACAAAACTCCCGAAGGCAAACCCTACAACAAAGAAAGTCTGGTAGTGGTCAAATCACCCGAAACGGTCAAAGTGGACTTTTCGGAGGAAGCAGGACAAACCGTGCTGAAATCTTCTATATTGAAAGTTCTTGTCAATCCGGCAACCGGAGGCATCAGTTTCCATACCATCGCCGGCAACGAGCTGCTGAAAGACAAGGACTACGGCACCTCTTTTGCCGATAAGAATGATGCCGGCACTCCCTCCTATCAAGTAAGGGGCTCTTTCCTATTGGATAAAGACGAACCCATCTACGGAGTAGGACAAGTGATGGACGGCAAATTCAACCGCCGCAACTCCATGCACCACATGCAGAACGAGAACATGTTCACCTATTCTCCTTATTTCATGTCGCCCGTGAAAGGCTATGCCGTATATTGGGACAACTACTCCATTTCAGAATTCATGGATACTCCGCAGGAACTCGCTTTCCAGAGCCTGGGACACTGTGCGGACTATTATTTCATGTATGGCGGAAACGCCGACGGCATCATCGCCCAGGTGCGCGACTTGACGGGACACTCCCCCATGCTTCCGTTGTGGACCTATGGTTTCTTCCAAAGCAAGGAGCGCTATCATACGCAGGAAGAAAGCCTGAATGTCTTGAAGAAGTATCGCGAGCTGCAAATTCCCATTGACTGTATGATTCAAGACTGGCGCTACTGGCCCGAATATCAGAAGACGGACAGTGCGTGGAACTCACACAGCTTTGACCCTGAGCGCTTTCCCAATCCCAAGAAGTGGGCCGACGAAATACACAAACTGAATGCCAAGCTGATGATTGTGGCATGGCCCGGCTTTGGTACCCACACAGAGCAGCGCAAGGAGCTGAATGCCAAAGGCATGATTATCAATTTTGATACCTGGCCTCCACAAAGTGGCGCACGCCCCTACGACGTCTACAATCCCGAAGCAAGGGACATTTATTGGAAATATCTGAATAAAGGCATTTTCAGTTACATCGGCAACGACGGCTGGTGGCTCGATTCTACAGAGCCCGACCATATCAACCGACAAGAATCGGACTATGACCTCCCCACTCACTTGGGATCTTACCGGAGTGTAAAAAATGCCTACTCACTGATGCACAACAACGGAATAGCCTCGCATCAAAAGGCTTTGAGCAAAGACAAACGCGTTGTCATCCTGACCCGTTCCGGATTTATCGGACAACAACGTTACGGTTGCAACACCTGGAGTAGTGACGTGACCTCCACTTGGGACATGCTGGAGAAACAGATTCCTGCCGCACTGAACTACACCTTAATGGGCATTCCGAACTGGAACAGTGACATAGGCGGCTTCTTTGCCGGACGCTGGAACCAAGAAGGGGGAGCCAAGAACCCCAAATACCAAGAACTGTATGTACGCTGGATGCAGTTCGGCACTTTCTGCCCGATGATGCGTTCGCACGGTACGGAGTTGCCCCGTGAAATCTGGAACTTCGGCAAGCGTGGCGAGTGGTGTTTCGATGCCCAGGAGAAGATGATTAATCTGCGCTATCGCCTTCTGCCCTACATTTACAGCACTTCCTGGGATGTGTCCCACAATGACGGTACATTCATGCGTCCTTTAGTAATGGATTTTGCAGCAGATTCTAAAACACATGAAGTTGGCGGCGAATTTCTTTTCGGACGCTCCCTACTGGTAGCACCGGTCACCCGGCCGGAAGTGACGGAATGGTCGGTTTACCTTCCTCAAGGCGCAGACTGGTGGGACTTCTGGAGTAACGAAAAACAGCAGGGCGGACAGACCTTGAACCGCTGTGTATCGAAAGAGATTCTGCCCGTCTATGTAAAAGCCGGCAGTATCCTGCCGTTCGGTCCCAAAGTACAGTATTCCGCCGAAAAGAATTGGGACAATCTGGAGATACGCATCTATCCGGGTGCCGACGGCACATTCACCCTCTACGAGGACGAAAATGACAACTACAACTACGAAAAGGGAGCTTATTCCACCATCCGCTTCCATTGGGACGACAAGGCTCGTCGCCTGACAATAGAAGAGCGGGAAGGCAGTTTTCCGGGTATGCTGAAAAGCCGCAAGTTCAAGGTTGTTCTGGTCGGTCAGAACTCCGGTACGGGAGACCGGCCGATGAAAGGCGGAAAGACAATAAGCTATGCAGGAAAGAAAAAAAGTATAAAGCTGTAACAGTAAAAAGGAGGAACGTGTCAAAACTACCTTACTATTTTTTAGGCGCGGATTACGCAGATTTCAAGAATTCAATTTGCATAGTCCGCGTTATTCCACGTAATCCGCGCCTAATATTACAGCATAATGAAGTGGTCATATACTTTATTAAAAAGGAAACAGCAACGGCAACACAAATACCATCACCACTCCCATAATAATCTGCAACGGGAGCCCCACTTTTATATAATCCATGAATGTATATTGTCCTGCCGGCATCACCAGTGCATTGGGCGGTGTAGAGAACGGAGAAGCGAAACACATGCTTGCCGCAACCGTCACGGCAAACAAGAACGGAACGGGACTTACTCCAATCTGAATCGCACTTTGAAGAGCAATAGGGGCCATCAGCACTGCCGTCACCGTATTGCTGATGAACATGGTCATCAATGAAGTGGTGAAATAGATACCTGCCATCAACACAATAGGACCATAACTGCCCAATCCGCTCACAAGACTGTTGGATATATATTCCGAGGCACCGGTTTTTTCGAGTGCAAGAGACATGGGGAGCATGGCTGCAAAGAGTACAATTGTTTCCCAGTTTATCGTTTTATAGGCGGCTTCCACATTCCTGAAACATCCCGTCAGCACCATCAGCAAGCCGGCAATCATCACCGCTGTCACCGGGGCCACGGGAATAAAGTCGAAGACCATCATGGCAACCATCAGCACCATGATAGCGGCAGCTATGGGCGCTTTATAATCCAGCGTCACTTTGGCGGCTTCTGCCAAAGGCTGCCCCAATACCACCCAATCGGAATCTTCCCTGCTTATCCGTGCGATGTCCTGCCACGCACCCTGCACCAGCAAAACATCGCCACTATGCATACGCTCACGTCCCAATTCACGTAATATATATTCCTTCTTACGACGGATGCCCAATACATTTACATTAAATTCTTATCAATTTGATGGATTAATTTGAAAGACAAACGCTTATGGAAGTTCTGAAAAGTCTAAGGTAACGATTTGGAGATTGTGCTAATTTCAGTATTTTACAGTCTCATACTCGTGAAACAACTATTCTTTAAACAAAGGTAAGAATATTTTTTGATTAAAGAAAAAATCTCGAAGGAAAAATAAAAAATGTTTGGGAAGAGGATTGGAAAAAATTCAAGAAAGGGAGGTTGAGGGATTAAGTGAGGGAAATTGCATAATCAATTTGTGGTTACCGAAAAAAGGTATATTCGGAATGCCTGCATATTGCTTCTACCAGCGATTGCACGACCAGTAATTATATTAAAAAATTACCCCAATCAAGAAGAATTTTACGTTTCTCGGTTGGGGTATAAAGGTTATTTGAATTGTAACCATACCTCATATATTCAAGCTGGCTTCATTCAAAAGAAAGTCGAAGATGTTTATTATTATTCCTCCATTATTTTGACAGACAAAAGTCAGGGCACTGATAATAATTATCTTTGGAGAACCGTTATTTATATGCAGTGACGATTTCATTCCAAAAAGATTTCAGTCATCTTGTCCTTGTCGCAATACCGGTACAATTGATGGCGGATCGTATGGATGTAATTTTTACCCAAAATGGATTTGATGATGGAAGCCCGCACCAAGGACGTGAACTCTCCTTCAACGGTAGTGTGTAATGTTTCCCAAAGGGATTGCTCTTCTTCAGTTCTTAGACCGATTCTTCGTGAGGAACATAACAGGTTTTCCAAACGTTCCTTCTCTTTAGTCGTATATCTTTTCTCGGCAGACAATATGGACAAAGCGTCTTTGAGCATCATGTTTAGCAGCCCGTTCCAACTGATATCAATGCTGCTGTCGCTCCCTAAATTGATTCCGGCACCTACAAACAGGACAATCTTTTTTTTGTCCTTCAGATCCTGTCTTAAGGATTCGATATTCGCCTGATAAGTATCGTGTTCGAATATCAGGTGTTTGGATTTGTCTATCTGTCGTTCCATATCCATTCAAAACGTTCTACATCTGATTCCACAAGTAGCTCTCCTGACTGTACCTCGATGAATGTCAAGTCGGAGATAGCCCTGACTGTATGTTTAACACCTTTCTTGATCGTAACCGTATCGCCTCTGCTAACAACCGACCTGATATCATCGAGTACCAGTTCTCCTTCGCCGTCGATAAACGTCCAGACTTCATTGCGATGGCGGTGTAACTGATAGCTGATACCCTTACCGGATTTGATTTTCAGTTGCTTGGTAAGGGATTTGTAACCGTCGGAAAACTCGGCGGTATTGACTACTTTGTATTCACCCCAACGACGTTCCTCGAACATCGGCCGATATTGCAGAAGGTCGGCGTAGGTCTTGATGTTCTCGCTCTCTCCGGCAAAAGGTACGACGGCTACCGACTGCGCTTTTTCAGCGACTTCGTAGTCAAAACTGATTTTCGGAAATTCCACATAGCGAGAACGGATCTCCGCAAATGTGTCGGCTTCAATGTACCGGGCTACGATATCCGTCATATATCCCAACCTGAAAGCGAATACGCCTCCGTTCCAGAAAGCACCCTCCGAAATAAGTTTCTCAGCAGTCATCATATCTGGTTTTTCCGTAAAGCGTGATACTTGAAATGTTCCTTTGTTTTGTACATCATTGGCTGGCACTACATATCCGTATTTTGCTGACGGATATGTGGGTTTAATTCCCATCAATACCAGTTCGGCTACATTGTTTTTCACTGCATCCGCTATCCTGCGAATCGTATCAAAATAACCAGCTTCAGTATAAGGGTCGCAAGGCATGATGATTACAATCTCATCGGTGGAACATTTTCGTTCGTAGGCCAAATACGAGCTTGCGAGAGCGATAGCTGGGAATGTATCACGACGCTCCGGTTCCGTAACTACAGGAATCTCTTCTCCAAGCTGGTTGATGATGACATCCCGCTGCAACTGGCTTGTTGCCACGGTAATCGAATCACAGATGCCGGTTTCCCGTAATTGCCGTACCACCCGTTGCACCATCGACTCTTTCGAGCCATCGGGCGCAGTCAGCAGTTTAATGAATTGCTTTGACCGTGTATTATTGGAAAGCGGCCACAGGCGTTTGCCCGAGCCGCCGGATAACAGTATGATTTGCATATAGATCTTTGAAAGCTATATCAGTAAATGAAAAATGAAGGATTTTTTTGGTGGGATCCTTCAAACCCACTGGAAGATTAGATTTTCCAAACCTCAAGTAGTTCATCCTGTTCTCGCTTACTTTTTAAGTTATCGTATAATCCATATACATTCAACTGTGCAGCGAACCGCTCTGTTTCATCCTATGCGACATAGGACTAATAGACATCATAAGACATCTATACAGTAGCAAGGGTAAGAAGTATTGCTACCATCCATTCTGACAGCCTCGTCCTCCAACGTGAGAGGCTGCCCTAATTACTAAAAATATTTTTCATATTTCAGATACTTTACTATTAATAAAAAAGAATTATCTCTCTTTGGCGATTACCTACTCTTCCACTAAATGTAGTACCATCGGCGCAAATAGTCTTCACTTCTCTGTTCGGAATGGGAAGAGGTGTATTCCCTACCGCTATAGTCACCACTTTATGTTATTTTTTATCTCTCCGCCCGCATCGGATTATTCAAAAAATCCTCGTAGGCAAGACGTATGCCGTTTTCCAATTCAGTTTTGTAAGTCCAACCTAAAGCGGTTGCCTTTGACACATCGAGTAACTTTCTCGGTGTTCCATTCGGACGGGTCGTATCCCAACGTATTTCACCACTGTAACCGATAATTTTGGCCACAAGTTCAGTAAGGGCTTTAATAGTCAGTTCCTTTCCTGTTCCTGCGTTTACGGTCTCATTACCGCTGTAGTTATTCATCAAGAACACGCACAAGTTGGCAAGGTCGTCCACATACAGAAACTCACGAAGTGGACTGCCATCACCCCAACAGATCACATAGGGAAGCCTCTGTTCTTTAGCCTCATGGAAACGGCGGATCAAGGCCGGTAATACATGACTATGTTCGGGATGATAGTTGTCGTTAGGCCCGTAAAGGTTAGTGGGCATTACACTGATGTAGTCCGTATCATATTGACGGTTCAAGAACTCACAATATTTCAGGCCGGATATTTTGGCTAGTGCGTATGCCTCGTTGGTCTTTTCCAGTTCGCTTGTCAGCAGACAACTTTCCGTCATGGGCTGCGGAGCCATACGGGGGTAGATACATGACGAACCGAGAAATTCCAACTTTTTGCAACCGTTTTTCCAAGCTGCATGAATGACGTTCATTTCCAGAATCATGTTCTCATACATGAAGTCCGCCAATGCAGATTGGTTGGCTATGATACCTCCCACCTTGGCCGCGGCAAGAAACACATATTCTGGCTTTTCCTCAGCAAAGAAACGCTCTACTGCTTCTTGGCGTGTCAGGTCAAGTTCCTTGTGCGTCCGGGTGATGATGTTCGTGTATTCCTGAAGTTCCAGTTCACGTACAATGGCAGAGCCGACCATTCCCCGGTGGCCTGCCACATAGATTTTTGCGTTCTTTTCCATCATTTTACGATTCCTTTCTCCAGATATTCTTCCAAGTTGGTGCGTACATGTTCTCCGGCACGCTCCACGGCCACCTTGGCCATGTCCGCATCTACCATGATTTTAACAAGTTGCTCGAAAGTAGTCTTTTGCGGATTCCACCCCAATTCTCGTTTAGCTTTTGCCGGATTCCCCCATAAATTCACTACATCGGTTGGACGGTAAAAGTCGGGAGACACTTCTACCAGCACCTTGCCGGTTTTCGTATCTATGCCTTTTTCGTTCTCTCCCTCTCCTTCAAAACGCAGTTCTATTCCGGCATGCCGGAAAGCCAATTGACAGAACTCGCGCACGGAATGCTGCTCACCGGTAGCTATCACGAAGTCCTCCGGCTTTTCGTTTTGAAGAATCAGCCACATGCACTCTACATAGTCTTTGGCATATCCCCAGTCGCGCAATGAAGAGAGGTTTCCCAAATACAATTTCTCTTGCTTGCCTTGCGCGATACGTGCGGCAGCGAGGGTGATTTTCCGGGTGACGAAAGTCTCTCCACGGCGTTCGCTCTCATGGTTGAACAGGATGCCCGAACAACAAAACATATTGTAAGCCTCCCGATATTCTTTCACAATCCAGTAACCATAGAGCTTGGCCACGGCATACGGGCTATAAGGGTGGAAGGGGGTGTTCTCATTTTGAGGGACTTCCTCCACCTTGCCGTAAAGTTCTGACGTTGAAGCCTGATAAATTCGGCAAGTATCAGTCAGGTCGCATTGGCGCACAGCTTCCAAGATACGCAATACACCAGTCGCATCCACATCCGCTGTAAATTCCGGTGAGTCAAACGACACCTGCACATGGCTTTGTGCGGCCAGATTATAGATTTCATTCGGTCTTACTTTTTTCACTACTTGCAGAATACTCATGGAGTCGCCTAAGTCTGCATAATGCAGGTGAAAATTGGGATGTCCTTCCAAATGGGCGATACGCTCACGGAAGTCTACCGACGAACGCCGTATCGTGCCGTGCACGTCATAACCTTTTGCTAAAAGAAACTCGGCCAAGAAGGAACCATCCTGGCCGGTGATGCCTGTAATAAGAGCTTTCATTTTAAATTATATCGAAATATGTTATTTATTTTCGTTACAACGATTTCACACACCTTGTAAGGATAACGCATACACAGGAATAGAGGATTAGAAAACACCCTATTTTGCTTCAAGGCTCTTAAATGATCACGCATGATTTGCCTATGGCTATGAAAGCCAGAAGAAGATGCACCTCCTATACGCATAGTTACAAAATCTTTGGCTATATAGCGGGTGCGGATGTGGTGTATGAATATCAGGCGCAACAGATTTTCAAAATCGGCAGCGACTTTATACGATAAGTCGAAAGTTCCAAATTCCTCATATATTGAACGTCGGCAGTAGAAAGACGGATGTGCCGGCATGAAACCAAACCGCATCCAACTTCGATGGAATGGCCGGGATGTGTAATAACGGACGCATTTATTCAAATCACAATCGTTCACATAATGAACATCTCCAAATACGGCATCTAAATTTGTATCAGACATTGCTCTTGCTACCATTGCCAAAACATCAGAAGAAGTGTAAAAGTCATCACTATTAAGTATGCCCACAATGTCACCTGTAGCCATTGCAATACCTTTGTTCATAGCGTCATAGATGCCACGATCATGTTCACTAATCCATCGTAACCTTCCTTTATAGATTGGCTCATACTCTCGTACTATGTCAATCGTGTTGTCGTTTGATCCTCCGTCAATTATCAGATGCTCAAAATCCATATAAGTTTGTCCTAAAACACTTTCAATGGTGTTACGGAGGGTGGAACTGCTATTGAATGTAGCAGTTATAATGCTGATTTTCATAAAGGATATATATTGATTTAAAAAACCGTTCTTATTCTGATTTTTTTAGCAGGATTTCCTTGATAAATAGAATAAGATTCCATGTCGTGATTGGCAACCGAAGCCACTCCTAAGACAGAATGCGAGTGCAAAGTAACACCAGGACAAACAATGGAGTGTGCCCCAATCCAAGTGCCGTTTTCCAATGTGATATTTCCAATGATTAAATCAAAAGTAGTTTTCTTGTAATTGTGATTTCCGCAAAGTAACATAGCTCCTTGACTTATGCAAACATTATTTCCAATTTTTACATTTGCCAAATTGTCTATCCACGCGTTTTCACCGATCCATGTGTAGTTCCCGACTTCCAATCTCCACGGGTATTTTATGTTTACTTTAGGCTTAATAACTACTCCTTTTCCGATTTTCGCACCAAATAATCGCAACAGTCTTACTTTTATGCAGGAAAATGGATTCAGAGGGTTTATAAAAAACAGGACGTTTATAAAATACCAGACAATTCGTATGAATCCTCCTTTTCCCGGATTATACCAAGAATTATCATAGTGGGATAAATCAGTATTCATACACAAAATTGGGTTTTTCTGATATATGGAGAATATATTGATATAATTGGCTCATTTTATCTCCGAGTACAGTTACAGAATAATTTTCTTGAATCATTCTTTTACCATTGAGGCCCATTTGTAGACGTTCATTAGGTGGCGTTTGGATAGCCTTGAGTAATGTTTGGTTTATAGTTTCTTGGTCATTACTAATCCACCAACCACAATGGTATTTTTCCAGTTCTTGCCATGGCATACCTTTGGAAGCAATGACTGGTATTCCTCTCACTAAAGCCTCTGTGACAATATTTCCAAAATTTTCAAAGTCGCTTGGTACTGCCAAATAAGTTAATGAACTTATTGCGTTGTCTTTTTCTACACCCGCCAAAAAACCTGTAAAGCGGACATTTGTCAATTTAAGTCTTTTGACTTCATCTTTCAAGAATTGCTCATATTGTTCATCATCAGCACCAATGATAAGTAATTCGGTATCTTGCATCTCTTTTCGTAATATGCTGAATGCGTAAATCAATCTTTCAATACGTTTGCGTGGATGTACTCGTCCTAAATACCCGATTCTTATTTTATCACTTTGGACAATAGGGCGTTCAATAATTCCGTCTGTTTCTATTGGATTGGGTAAAACTGCTACAGGGTTAGTGAAACCCATATTACGGTAATGGTGCATTTCTTCAAGACAAGTAGCTTGTATGCAGGCTGCTTTTTGTAAATCTTCCCGTTGATACAACAACAAAGACAGTTGTTTTATCTGTTTAGAGTGCGCTAAGGCCTGCGGATAAAGCATCCCCCTTAATGTAATGACATAAGGCTTTTTCTTTTTTCGGGCAAAATTTGCAACTCCGTGTCCAAGATATAACCATAGCCCTTGTATATGGTATAAATCATATAAGGGCATATTTTCCAATGAGGTCTTTAGATATGGAATGTATCCAAAGCGAGTTTCCAAAGTAGGTGAAGTATAATGTATCTTCACATCATTGGCTATTAAATCTTTCTTGTTGGTTAGAGGGGCCATAAGCATTTCTGCATTTACCTGATTAGCGTGTAATCCTTTTATGGTCAGATATGTGCTTAATGCTGGCCCTCCGTATTTTATATCAAGAGTTCCTGAATGAAGTATTTTCATCATATGCTTAAGAGAGAAAAAATATTAATCTAACTGCGAATGGCAAAAGAATACAAAGGAGGCAAGTAGTGAACCTTGGAGTTTACAGAGATAGAGAAAGAATAGATCTTTCTTAAAAGGCGATGAAACAAGCATATCTAAAGGATCAACTTAGTCCTCATATTCTGTATTATAATGGTATGATTGAAATGCAATGCCTATAAAAGGAAGCATACCTATCAGGATACTTCCTCCCATCATTGAATACATGAAATTTCCAATCATTGTGCAGCAGCCTATGACTATAAAATAGAATGATATATCATTGGATTTGGATTTCTTATATAAAGTATATACTTGATATAGCAAATAAAAGAAAAACAAATATCCAATGAGGCCAAAATCCACTAAGTTCAGGACCAATCCCGATTGAACTGGAATATATCCGCCACTGAATGTTAGATTTTTGCTATGGAAAGAATATTGTCCCGGCCCATATCCGAATAAATAGTAAATAGGATTATTGGATTCTATAAAATCTTTTGTTATTAAAACCTCTGACCGTCCATCCTCGATTTCATTTTGGGCACGTCCAAAAGAGCGTTCATAAAAAGAATTAATAAAAGAGATTTCGGTTTTAGCATTAGTTGGTTGCGTTTTTTGAATTTCTGAAAGGAATAGTCCGAAAGAGCCTATCACTAATACGGTACTGATAGTCAGTATTGCAACTAACTTATTAGTTCTTGATAATATTAAAATCACTACACCAATTAGTCCAATCGCAAATTCAATAAAAGCGGCAGAAGAAAACGTGTTTAATAAAATAAATAATCCCAAAGCCAATATAGTTGCCGCTTTCAGATCCAATTTCTTTTTGTAGAGGAAATTTGTTATTAGAAAAAGTACAAATGGAGTTAATGCGAAAGCCATATTCTTAGGTTCTCCACAAAGGCCATATATGCGAAAGACTGTATCACCTCCAAAAAAAGTGGCTGCAACAGCATTGGACGTACCTACATCGCGAATGATGGGAGCAAATGGAATGCCTGCTTTAAGAAAGAAATAATGTACAAACCCTATTCCTATCAGTGTACAGATGGCATACGTGTACCACTTTATGACCCTTTGATCAAAATCTCTTGGAAGCCGGTTCATGAATAATAATGGAACGACTCCTAATATGTAAGTGGCATCTTGAACCAATAGGCGAATCAAAGTGCGTGTTCCAACATTTTCAGGAGGCATGAGTAACGAAAACAGATTACTAAGTAATAGCATGATAAAAAAGTATGCAACAATCCTTTTAAGTACATCCGAAGTCCGACTGTTTGCTGGGTGAAACAGTATGCAAAAAAGCATACCTATGGCAACGACCTTGTACGGATTCCATGTAGTTATAAGATAAAAGGCACAGTTTTGAAATGGAAATGTAAAGAAATACAACCATAAAAGATACTCATGTTTCTGCCTATATACAAAGAAGCATGTCAGACATAAAAACAAGGCAAATATTCCATAACGTATAATTTCCCAAATCATACCATTTTATTTATCAATTTATTATAGGCTTCTGCGGCTTTCTTATATGTAAATTGCCGGGCATACTGGATCAACAAAGGTGAATTGCTTTCTTTGTTAAAATTCAATAGATGAAGAAAAGCCTCTTTGATTTCTATTCGATTATTCGGGTCAAATAGAAAGCTGAAGCCATTTGCAATTTCGGGCAAGGAAGTTACATTAGAACAAGCGACAGGAACACCTTGTGAGTATGCTTCAATGACAGGTAATCCAAATCCTTCGTAAAAAGAGGGAAATATAAGTCCTTTACTGTTTTTTACTAATGTTTTGAGCACATATTCTTCCTGGAAAGGCAAATGGATAATCTTGGCATTTCGTTCCATTAGGGGAGTTATCTCTTTTTTAAGATGCTCCGCTATATTTCCGATGATAAGCATATCTGGAACCTCACATTTCTCTTTCACCAATTCCTCATACGCTAATAACATATTGATCAAATTTTTTCTGCGGGACATGAATCCCCACCAAATAAAATAGGCTCGATTCTGGTATTGATTGGTAAGACTGTTTTCGATATAGTGATTGTCAAACCAAAAATCATCAATACCATTATAAATTACATTGATACGGGTATTTACTCTCTTGAAATATCTATGAATATCCTGCTTCGTGTATTCAGATATAGAAACCACATTCAAATCTTTCAATCTGAAATAGAAAGATTTTGCAAATTTGTTTTGTAACTTCCATATTTTTGCATGTGGAATAGATGCTTGGGAATGGAGTATGGACAAATCTGTTATATTGGCTATTTGTACACCTTTGAACGCTCGGACATATTCCAAATAGCTTGGATTTATAAAAATATCGTAACTGTTATCTATTGGAAAATAGTTTGATAGAGTAAGGAAACGCTGTAAACCTACGACATATCTATTCCATTTAAAATAGCGTGTTTTTACATTTGGGAGTGCATGTAATTGCTCAAAAAAAGACTTTAACATTTTAGGTCTTGGCCTTTGAGTATAAAATATGATAAATAAATCATCTTGACGTTGTTTTATTAGTTCAAGCAGCATACCTCTGACAGGATATGCACTAGTAAAAACACTCAAGCAATCTCCAGATATTGCGATTTTCATTTTTGTTTCTATTTGGGGGTTATCTTACAAGTTTCATTTATCTTCCACCATTGAGTAAACTACAGAATTGTGGGCATAATTTTTTTAACACGTAATAAGTAATAAGACTCAATATAATGGTTGTTAATATACTTAGCATATAAGTCATAACAGCTACGGTATTTGATGTCGGTTGTAAAGCGAGACAAAGTCCCTTTCTCAAAGGTGCTACAAACAGGCCATGCAAGGCATATACAAAAAATGTTGTCGAAGCGAAATGTTCTATTAAAATCGTAGATTTTCCGATGCTTAGTCTTAGGATTAAATCAGCACATATAAACATTACAATCATGCCTGTTAAAATGGTGATATTATGTAGCAAATAATGATAAGTTTCCCCACGGGTAATCATATCTGCTATAATTACAATGACAAAAAGAAACATAGTTGATATTTTTGCTTTTCTTGATTTAAAAATATCAGCTAAATCAACCTTGTTCATAGAAAAATAACCGCCTAATGTGAAAAAGAAAAATCCAGTCATATCTATGCCACAAAACTCAGGGTTAAAGCTCAGCCAAATACCCCCGATTAATCCTACTAATAATCTGCCACACTTAATGAGCCTGTATAATAGAGGTGAACAAAGTACTACAATCATCAAATCTCTTACATACCACAAGGGGAAATCTATAGGCATGGATTTAGATTCTCCTAATCCTTCAAATCGAAATTCCCAAAATGATTTTAGAAAATTTTCAAACGAAATTGGAATTTCCGTGATTCCTTGAAAAACGGGACATAGGGGGGGTAATGCTTCGCTATGAAAAATAAAAAGGCTATCAGATTCCATAAAAGATAGGGTATAAGAAGTGTGTATAGTCGATGATGTAATTTAGATGCATACTCATTGTGTGTTAGTGTTCCATTCCGATAGAATAAAAATCCTGAAATTAAAAAAAACATTGGTACACTAAATCGACCTATTATATTGCTAAAGAAATACATTACATCTTGTGCCCATTGCCCACGTAACTCAGGCACAAGCTGGTCGGATATGTCGCAATGAATCATCACCACACCCACCATTAGTGGAAACCGAAGTAAAGTAAAAAACTTTAATGTATTTGTAGTCATTTCTGTATGTAAAAAGATTATTTTAGATTCAGTCGAGTTTTAAACTTTCTGCCTAACAATGCGGTGGCTATTTTAAATATTGCATCTTGAATGGCAGGTGTGAAATGTAAATAGCAGAATAAAAACAATTTTCCATTTAAAGAATTAGGAACGTAAAATTGTTTGAATATTTCGACATGTTTTTTTATCATTCGTAATACATCTAAACGATGTTTTTTAGTGAACGATGAAAAATAGAGTGAAAACACACCCATTACCATTTGGTTTAGACCAAATTTTTGAATACAGAAGCGTTTATATTCGTTATCTGAAACTGTGATGTCATATTGGTAATAGTCCAATAATAATTCTGATGCAAGAAAATAGGCATCAGTTGACTGTAATCTTCGAGAAAGGGATTGTTCTCCATAATGCATATAGTGATAACCCGCATATGAGGAAAAATCAAACTGCCTTGCATATTTCAAGCATTCATAATAAAATACATGGTCTTCGTGCAAACGTAACCGCTCATCAAATCGAATATTATGCAACTTAATGATTGGTGTAGCAAACATTTTTCCCAAAATAGCCCCTAAGTGTAAAATTCGGCCTTGTTTAGGGATTTCCTTTGTTGACTCCTTCGCTACTGCTCCTACATAGTCCATGAAATACCCTTGAAAGACTATTTGGTCATCTGCATATGGAAATTCCATAAAGCGTAAAAGATAGCTAGGTTCTACCCAATCATCGGAATCAATAAATGTAACATAGTCGCCTGAAATTTTGTCTAATGCCTTGTTGCGAGCTACAGATACTCCGCCGTTTTTTTGATGATATACTTTGATTCTAGTATCTTTCTGTGCATATTCATCACAGACATCTCCACTTCTGTCGGTAGAACCGTCATCCACAAGTATCAACTCCCAGTGGGAATATTCTTGTTCGATAATTGATTCTATCATTTTGCAAAGATGTTTCTCTGAATTATAGACAGGAACGATAATGCTTATTTTCCGCTGACTTAGTTGTTGCATAATTTACTCTTTTGATATAATCCTTCGTATAGCCATTAAATTTTCAAAACCTAAAATTTTGCTTACGAACCTTATCCGGGGCGATTTTTTCCTCAATTGAAATCCAACCCCTAAGTTCTCCACTTGGTCTTTCGCTTTCTTATATAGGGCTGGATATTTGTTGCCATATAGATAAATAAAATACGTGAAGTTATAACTCAATGCTTTACGTACTCGTAAATTATCTTTATGAATGAGTGCGTTTTCTTTATAACTGATATAGCTATCAAGTAATGACACTAATTTATTCTCACTGTTTGCTTTGCTTACTGTGGAGTATTCGCCTATACGATAATAAACTTTAGCATTGGATATAAAATATGCTTTTGAGGCTATCATTAATATGCGCGAAAAAAAATCACCATCTTGGTTCATGAGTAGATTTTCTTTCCAACCTCCTGATTCGTAGACAAGCTGTCGGGATACCATGTAGCATGATGTTTGTAACATACTACCTGTCTCCCATAAATCAATCAAAAGTTGGAAAGGGTCTATATAGTCTTTATAAAAATGCCGAGATGGGAATGTCGTTTCTGCTATAGAAGATCTAAATTTATCCCATTTCCCAAAACTTATACATCTTTCATTTGCATCGCATAGGCGTATGATATGTTCCTCTACAAAGGAAGGATTAATAATATCATCAGCATCTAAATAAACGATATACTCACCGGAACTTTTACGGAAAGCATAATTACGTGCAGCACAAGCACCGGAATTATCTTGTCGATACACTTTAATGATATTGGATTCAAAACTTTTTGCGATTGCAAATGAGTTGTCGGTTGAGCCATCATCAACGACAATTATTTCGATGTTGCGATAAGTTTGAGCGAGACAACTATCAAGAGTTTCTGCAACAAATCGCTCTGAATTGTAACAGGGAATAAGTATTGAAACTTTTGGTGACATGTAATAATTTATATGATAGATAATTCTATTTTTTGTACTACTGTTTTATTCGTTGGAATATGTTTCCCCACTAATGTTGTATTGTATCCGACTATCACATTGTTACCGAGTGATGTACCTTTCAATATGGATGATTTTTCACCAATCCAAACATCATCACCTATTATAACAGGTGCTGTTTTGGGCTTTTCATATTCAGCGCCAAAATTTGGGAACTTCTCACGTGTTAATTTTCTTCTTTTTTCAGAAGGATAGATGCAGTGTGTATTTGTATCCCAAATCCTAAGATTATAAGAAAGCATACAATAACTACCTATTTCTACTCGCTCATCGGAACGGATTTCACTGCCGTTATTTATATTTGTATATTGTCCGATGTGAATAAATCCCCCAAAACGGATCCACAGTCTTTGAAGTCGTAAATAAACATGATGATCCACTATTAGTTTCCCTTGGCTAATTGTGTACAATGGACATGCAATATTATTTCCCTGACTTAGGCAAGAATACTCACTGATATGAACATGCGATCCTTTTGTTACAAAAATTTTTACGCCAATTAATTGAACATGACTATCTAAAATTAATTCAGAAGTACTGTCTACATAAATGGTACTCTTTTGAATCCTTACATTTTTTCCGACCCGGAAAATTCCTCCTGTTTGTATTCTTACTTGTGAATGTTTTTTTCTATAGGACCAATGAGTTTCCACAAGTTTGCGATAAATTTTGCAAAGTAGATTCATCATTTCTTATTTTTAGCCACTGTGTTTTTGATTAAAGTTTGGCAGATTACATATCCATTGTTTTTCGCCCACATATTATATCCTACATATGTGCATAAAAAATAAATGGATTTCAAAAAAATGTCAATAAAATGATTCCTACTTGAATAGTCTATAATCTGCCATAGTAATATAGCAAAAATGAAAGGTGCCACATATCGTACAATAGTGTATATTTGTGATGCTACAGGTAATTGTATGCAGGTGTTTGCTGCAAAAAAGTAAGGAATTAAATTAATTCCTGATGCAATTGATACACTCCATATATAAGCATGAAAACCATAAATAATCCCAAAGGGTATGGCTATTAATAAAATCATATTCCGAATAATTCCTATCCATAAATATAAACTCATACGATTTACTACTGAAATAATAGCATCATAGACTACAGGGAGGCAAATTGTAATAGAAAACAAGCCTAAAATCTTAAATATCTCAATTGCTCCTTCCCATTTATTTCCATAAAGTATTATAATTAAATCGTCAGCGCACATATACATAAGACCTGCAAATAAAAAGGTCAGGAATGAAATCACATGAATGAGCTTTATAATGCTATTACGTAACAATTCCACATCATTTTGAAGTTTGCTGAATGTTGGTAACATTGTACTCCGGATAGCAGAAAAAGAACATTCTATAACCAAATTATTTAAAGACTTAGCCCGATTGAATAGACCCAAAGAGGCCGCACTGTATAATTTACCAATGATAAATGTGTCTAATTGTCTAAATACTCTATTTATAATAGTGGTCAATGTCATTTTCCATCCAAAATTCCAAAGTTCTTTGACTTGAGAAGGTTGAAAAAGCATTTTGGGATGCCAAGAAGAGATTATCCATAGTATGGTCGAATTAAAAAGCCAACCTGCGGTATTTGAAAAAACTAATGCCCATACGCCAAAATCTAATAAGGCCAATATTATACCTCCAATTCCTGAAATAAGGCCAGAAATTAGTTTTGCAATAAAGGGGGCTTTAAAGTTTAACTTTTTCTGAAAAAGGGCTGTTTGTAAAGTTCCAAATGAACTGATAAGGAAAGAAAAGGAAGTAATTCTTACAATATTACCTAATTGTGGCATTTCAAAAAAGTACTCAAAGAGAGGGGCTGAAAGAAAAACAGTCAATGTACAAAATCCTCCTAACAGAATATTAATCCAAAAGACTGTGGATAATTCCGTTTCCGTAATTTTCTCTTTGCGTATAACTGCATTCCCTAATCCAAAATCAACGATAGAGTCAAGTATGGTATTTAAGACCAACGCCATACTAATCAAACCGAAATCAGAAGGCATTAGTAATCTGGCGAGAACCAATGAAACAATAAAGTTTCTCGTTTGGTTGACAGCCATATTCAAGAAATTCCAAGCACTACCTTTGAGTCCTTCTTTTTTTAAAACGGAAATGTCGCTCATGCTAAAAGTTTTTCATCCCACACATCAAAACTTATCAATCCCTGCTAAAAATATCTCTTGTATATACTTTCTTTTTTGCACTATTCAAACAATCATCGTATCTATTGGCTATAATAACCTGAGATTTTGATTTAAATAGTTCAATATCATTCACGACTTTACTTCCAAAGAAAGTACTACCGTCCTCCAGCGTGGGTTCATAAATAATGACTTCTGCTCCTTTTGCCTTAATACGTTTCATTACTCCCTGAATGCTGCTTTGTCGAAAATTGTCACTGTTGGACTTCATCGTTAGGCGATAGACTCCAATAACGCATCGTTTCTCGTCATTAGGATTAAAATCTCCACGGTTATAGTAGTCATAGTAACCTGCCATATGTAACACACGGTCAGCAATGAAATCCTTGCGGGTACGGTTGCTCTCTACAATGGCTTGTATCAGGTTCTCTGGTACATCTGCATAATTGGCAAGTAGTTGTTTGGTGTCTTTGGGAAGGCAATAACCTCCATAACCGAATGACGGGTTGTTGTAATGAGTACCGATTCGTGGGTCAAGGCTTACCCCGTTGATGATGGCCTGCGTATCCAGCCCTTTTATCTCGGCGTATGTATCCAGTTCATTGAAATAACTTACACGCAAGGCCAAATAAGTATTGGCAAACAGCTTTACCGCTTCCGCTTCGGTAAGTCCCATGAAAAGGGTGTCTATATTTTCTTTGATTGCGCCTTCTTGTAACAAAGCAGCAAAAGTATGGGCTGCTTCGTCCAAGCGTTTATCTCCTTCCGGTCGACCGACAATGATACGGCTGGGATACAGATTGTCATACAAAGCCTTGCTTTCGCGCAGGAACTCCGGTGAGAATATCACATTTTCCGTATCCAGTTTCTTGCGTATATTCTCGGTATAGCCAACCGGGATTGTACTTTTGATAACCATAATGGCACGAGGATTCACGCTTTTCACCAGTTCTATGACTTCTTCCACATGGCTGGTATCAAAATAGTTTTTCACTGGGTCGTAATTGGTCGGAGCGGCTATTACCACAAAGTCTGCATCTTGATAGGCTGTTTTACCATCAAGGGTAGCTGTCAGGTATAATTCCTTTTCAGCCAAGTATTTCTCTATATAGTCATCCTGTATAGGTGATTTTCTCTGGTTGATAAGGGCTACCTTCTCCGGAATGACATCTACCGCCGTTACATGATGATGCTGGCTTAATAGCGTAGCAATACTTAATCCGACATAGCCTGTTCCAGCTACTGCAATCTTATAAGTTTTCATATATTCTATTATTTAGAAAGGTCTTTCAATCGTTCCAAGATATTTTTTTGCATTTTCTTTCTTATCATTTCTTCGTAAAGAGCAAGGCGATGTATATCGCTACCCATTAAATTATAAAAATCGTTTTTCAACAACCATTCGGCTTTCTTTTTTGTTTCCACGCCGTATGCACCGACTAAAGAAAAGAGATTGAGTTGAAACTTCACCCCTATGCCTTTTAATTGTCGATAATCCGATTCACCCATATAAACATACCGCTCCGGATGAGCGAGAATGGGATAGTAGCCTTTGGCCTTGATGCGGAGCAGAATGTTGTTTAATCCCATTGGAGGGCTGAAGTAAGAGGTTTCCACCAGCAGACGGTCGCCGCTCTCACCCAAAGGCAGCAGGTCGTTCTTTTCCAACCGTTCCTCGAAGAGGTTGTCGAGCATATTCTCGGAGGCAAGATGTAGTTTTATCCGTCCGCTATAGGCGGCTTGAAGTTCAGCGTAACGCTCCCTGAGATGCGTTGTGGTGTTGGGCATATCTTCCATGATATGCGGTGTAAGCCATATGGATTTTATGCCCAACTCTTCATACAGGCGCAGTATTTCCAACGCTTCTTCCACAGTCCGCACCCCGTCGTCCACACCCGGCAGGATGTGCGAGTGCCAGTCGGTAAAACCCTCGAATATGCCGCTATCTTTCAGCGGGATGCGTTTTCTGAAAGGCCACACAATGATATGAAGATTTTATTTGAAATACTTATTTGATAATTATTTGACAACCAACTGTTTATCACCCAACACCAACACGTTTCTCATCGGAGCCGTAGTGGTATCCCGAGCCGTAGCCGTAGTGGTAACCATACCGATAGCCGTAACGGTATCCGTAGCGGCCACCGCTTCCCTCGGTTCCATTCAGGATCAGGGACATGTTCTTGTATTTTTTCTCCCCGTAGATCTTCTCCAATTCAGCAAGCATACTCCGTTCAAGTAATCCTGCACGAACTACGAAAATGGTACGGTCTGCCAGCTTCTCGATAATCTGCGTGTCTGCCACTAATTCGATGGGCGGACAGTCGATCAGCACATAGTCGTATTGCCCCCTTACGGTATCTATCACCTGCTTCAGGCGTTCGTCGAACAATAGTTCCGTTGGGTTGGGAGGAATCGTTCCCACGGGTAGTATATCCATAGATTTATGCCTAGGATCGGGTACGATAATCTCATCCAGATTGTCGATACGACCTCCCAGATAGTCGCTCAATCCCTTGGCAGGAGAGTCGATATAGGATGACGCAGATCCGTGGCGCAGGTCACCGTCGATTACCAACACTTTCTTCCCTTTGATGGCAAAGCTCACGGCGATGTTCATGGTCAGGAACGATTTGCCACTGCCCGGATTGAACGAGGTCATGATGATGACATTCGATGTCTTGTCCTTGCCGGTCATAAACTCCAGATTGGTACGCAATACACGGAACGCCTCGTTGATGATGTCACGGCTGCCCTCCTTGACGACAACGGTCTTGACTTCCTGCGGCTTTTTCCCGAATATTCTTTTCTTCTTTCTTGTAAACAGCGGAATTTCACCGATGAACGGCACGGTCACACTCTCCAGGTCTTTCCTTCCCCGTACACGGGTATTCATATTCTCGCGCATGAAGATAATGACTATCGGAA